>Ga0209536_100000008_pt1 | contig 290954 bp, 246 predicted proteins | sample DeeMarSeWOR28_12_FD_187461 | JGI IMG/M metagenome (GOLD analysis project Ga0209536, IMG submission 187461) | Marine sediment microbial communities from White Oak River estuary, North Carolina - WOR-2-8_12 (SPAdes) (version 2) | ecosystem: Environmental > Aquatic > Marine > Intertidal zone >... | reverse complement strand
CCGGGTATTCTAACATCCTGATTCCTCTCTGTAATTCCTTTATTATCCAGATAATTCAGAAGCGGGATGGCATGTTTCCGGGTAGTTCCGGTAAGTTCCTTAAATTGCGGTACGGATATTTCACCATTTTTCTGGAAATATTCCTTAATCACCTTCTCCAATTCATCCAGAGCAGATCGATGGATTAATAGATTTTCATCCAGATATACAAGAACACCCTCTGTACGAAGACTGTTGGCGATCTCCTTAAATTCTTTTTGAGTTATCCCAAAGATCTGCAGGGCTTCTTTCCATGTAGGGGGAGTATTTTTTGCCTCTATAAAATATTGGTTTATTTTTCCATATAATTTTGTCTCTTCTATGGAAATCTTTGGGGTAAATTCTTTTAAACGCAGTGCTACTTTATCATCAACAAGGAAGGCTTGTTTTATACCAAAATCCAGAGCTTTATTTAATGTAGTTGAATTAACCACCCTTTCCAGTTTCCCAATTATTTCTGATTTTGTTAAACCAATCCTGCCTGGATAAGCATGATGATATTTCCCAAGCTCCTGAGTTATTTTGCCCAAAACCAATTTTAGTTGTTCTTCAGAATAATAATAAGTATCGCCTCCGATTTTTTCGGAAAATATTATTTTTTCAGATATCAACTTGTCAATGATCTTCCTTACGTCTGCCAGATAAAGATTTGTTTTTACTTTCAATTTCAGGAGAGTAGAAGGTTGAAAATGAAACAGATCAAAACTTGCGAGCGTGATTTCTTCCAGATTTCTTCCTTCCAGCTTTTCCAATGTCTCTATTAACTGTTCCTGATATTTTTTTCGATATTTTATTGGATTCGTTTGAAGAACAATTCCCCCGCCTATGGTAATCTGCGGCGAGTATTGCCTGATAATGAAACGGTCTTCAAAGGCCGCATGAATAGGATTTTCAAGTCTGATTTGCACATAGCCGGATTCACCCGGCATTATTCCATTGTTTTGGAATATGATTATTCGTACGAATACCTCAGCGGTATGAATATGTAATCTTACCCGTTGATTATTTTTCAGACGTTTTGGTGAGGATTTTAAAAGATGAAGTCGGGCATTTATCGAATTTACAGGTTCGTACAAATCCGGTTGGACCAGCACCTGCCCCCGATGTAGTTGCGCCAATTCCACTCCGGCCAGATTAACCGCTGCCCGGTATCCAACTGTCACTTCTTCCACATCCATATCGTGAGACTGCAATTTTCTTACGCGCGCTTTCAACGCCTGCGGTTGAATTTCAACCTGATCCCCAGAACTTAATCGTCCGCTCAAAACCGTGCCTGTTACTACCGGGCCAAATCCCTTCATGCCAAATGCCCGGTCAACTGGCTCACGGAATAGTTCTAAATCCATTTTTGATGGTATTTTTGATAAAGTCTTAATAATGATTTGCCGGAGTTCGTCAATTCCCTCATTAGTAATTGTTGATGTTTTTACAATCATTGAATCTTTTAACGGCGTGCCGGAGATTAACACTCGAACATCCTCCTCTACAAGCCTCAGCCATTCCGCTTCCACCAGATCAATCTTTGTAATAGCGACTATTCCATGACGAATTTGGAGTAAATTAATTATATCAAGATGTTCACGGGTTTGTGGCATGATGCCGTCATCTGCCGCAATTACCAGAAGCACCATATCAATGGAAGAAACCCCTGATACCATATTTTTAATCAATCTTTCATGACCCGGCACATCGATGATTGTTACATTATCAGCAAAATGTGCAAATCCCAGATCGATTGTAATACCTCTTTTCTTTTCCTCCGGTAACCGATCCGTATCGATGCCAGTCAACGCCTTCACAAGTGCTGTCTTACCATGATCGATATGTCCAGCAGTACCAATTACAAATTGCCTGCCTGGGTCAAGATTTTTGGGGATATCATTCATATCAAATTTGATTCAACGCATCTATTACTATTGGGATCTCATCCATACGGATAGTTCTTAAGTTTAAAAACAGACTATCTTCCTTAATATGGCTAATGATTGGCGGTTCATTTTCGCGTAATTTTTTTGCGATTTTGTTGGCAGAATATCTTTTTGAAGATAATCTGAGTGATATGGATGGAATCTTTTCTAAAGGTAATGTGCCGCTTCCCATTTGTGAAGTGGATTTTTCCAAGTGAATATCAAGGTTTGGAGAGGACACTTTTTCTTGTATTTCCGTCGCACTATTTTGGAGGTCTTTCATAGAAGTTGATAACATTTTAAATACTGGTATATGCTTTGAAATATTACCGGAATCCAAATACTTCTTTAATGTTATTTCCAAAATCGCATAGGTTAATTTATCGCATCGTAAAGCTCTTGTCAGGCTATTCTTCTTAATTTTTTTTATATACTCTCTTTTCCCGATAATTATTCCAGCTTGTGGCCCTCCCAATATTTTGTCTCCGCTGAAAGTGACAATATCCACACCAATATCAATAATCTCGCTCGCAACAGGTTCTTTTGCCACTCCAAAACTGGTAAGATCAATTATCGCGCCACTGCCCATATCATATATTATTGGCAGCTCATGCTTGCGTGCAAGACCAACTAAAGACTCAAAATCCACAGACTGCGTAAAACCCATAACTTTGTAATTGCTTGTATGGACTTTTAATAGGGCGGCCGTTTTATTATTAATGCTTTCTTCGTAATCCTTCAAATGTGTTTTATTTGTGGTGCCAACTTCAATCATCTTTACGCCACTTGCCTTCATTACCTCCGGCATCCGGTATGAACCGCCAATTTCGACAAGCTCACCCCTGGAAACCGGTACCTCTTTTCGATTTGCAAGACTATTCAACGTTAGTAGAACTGCCGCAGCATTATTATTAACGATTAATGCTCCCTCCGCACCAGTGAGCAAACAGACTAATTCTTCTATATGTTCATCGCGGTTTCCCCTTTGACCAGTCGCTAAATTCAATTCCAGATTGCTGTAATTTTCAATAATATGGATGAGAAATTTTAGTGCTTCTTCAGGGATGGGTGCCCGCCCAAGATTGGTGTGTAATATAATACCAGTCGCGTTAATTACCCTTTTTAATGATGGTTGATTCAGTATCTTGAGTCGATTAAGAATCTTCTCGCGGAGTGTTCGTGGGAGATTTTGTACATGAGCTGTGGAGGAGCGAGTCATTTCAGTTCTGAGAATTCGGATCTCATCTTGAATAATTTTTTTCAGAAATTTTGTGTCAATATCAAATCTATTGAAGTCGGGATCCTGGAGCAGTACTTGAACGGAGGGTATTTGCTTTAAGAGATTTTGCAGATTAGTTTTCAACCCCATTTTTTACTTTCATATCTGGCTTTACTTTCTCAATACGAACTTTCATGATTCGATTTCTAATAACTCGTTCCACAATAAAATGATAACTATTAAAATCGACAGCTTCTTTTTCTTTGGGAAGAGACCCTAAAATATTTAGTATAAAACCACTTATTGTTTCCACACCCTCTTCCATAGGCAATTCAATATCTAATTCTTCATTAATCTCTTCAACTGTCATTTTTCCGTCAACCAGATAAGTAAATTCATCTATTTTCTGAAATAATGGTTGTTCTTTATCATATTCATCCTGTATCTCCCCAACAATCTCCTCGATAACATCTTCAAGTGTTACTAGCCCTGAAATTCCGCCATACTCGTCGACTACGAGAGCCATATGCATCCGTTCCTTTTGAAATTCTCTGAGTAACTCATCGATCTTTTTCTGTTCCGGCACAAAGTAGGCAGCGCGTGCAAGTTTCTCAAGATTTATATCGTCCAAGGGCCGTTTACCGAGATATGGCAACAAATCTTTGACATAAAGTATGCCAATGATGTTATCCATTCTCTCTTTATAAACGGGAATTCTCGAATGCAGCTTTAACTTCACTATTTTCATTAATTCCGAAAAGGGAGTTTCTACACTAACAGAAATCATGTCTGTTCTGGGCACCATAATTTCTTTGACAACTGTTTCACCAAATTCAAAAATACTGTGGATCATCTCTTTTTCATCTTTTTCAAGAGTTCCGTGTTCTTCGCCCACTTCGACTAAGGTTTTCAGCTCTCCCTCTGTCAACTGAGTAATATCTTGAGAAAATCCCATACGACTTTGTAAAAACTTGGTGAATTGTGAAAGGATAAATGTCACAGGAAAAAGAAAATAAAATACCAGATTTAATATGCCGCTAACACTCCTTGCATAAATCTCCGGATCACGAACTGCAACGACCTTGGGTAGTATTTCACTCAATACTAATATGACCAAAGTAACGACAATTATATCAATTATAATGCCAATATCTTCATTAAAACCGAATTTTTCACAAATTTGAGTGGTCAGAATTGCTGCAATAGATGCTGTGGTCACATTCACAAGGGTATTCCCTAAAACAATGGTAACCAATAGTTGTCTTGGTTTATCCATTAAAGAAGCTGCACGTCGTTCAGACGATTTGAGTGATGTGCGGAGTTTTTCTATTGTAGATTTGGATAAGGAAAAATACGCAGTCTCTGACCCGGAAAAAAAAGCTGAAAAAGCTAAAAGTAAAAGAAAAGTCAGACTAAAATAAATTAATTCAGATCCCAAAAGTGAATGATTTCTCCCTCACTGATTCAACAATTTATTCTAAATAAATATAAATTCAATGACTTTAGAAATCCACATAATTTCATGAACTATATCTTAAATTCATAATACTCATTTAGTTAATGGGTATATTTCTCCAAATATTTCTCTTCATGTTTCCGCATTATCTCTCGTTGTAAGGAGCTGGAATCCTGATATCCCTTGAGATGAAGTATTCCATGAATTACAAGTCGTGCCAACTCGCTTTCGAAATCAATACCGTATTTCTTTGCATTCAATTTAGCCATATCTGCAGATATGTAGATTTCAGCCTCGATATTAAAAGATTCACCCAGGTTGAAAGTGATGACGTCCGTATATTTGTTTGATTTCAAATAAGTTTTATGAAGATATTTTAGGTATTCATCGGTACTGATAATTAGTGTTAATTCCCAAAGGGGTAACTGTTCATCTCTAGCTACACATTCAGCTAACTTATTAAGATATTTTTTGTCAACTTTTATATCAGGATGGTCAATTTCAACCCGTATTTTCTCTTTCATCTTCGCTAGCTTGCAGTATTTTTATAATCTCCTTCTGAAGCATCTTTTCTCTCTTCAACTTTATTTTTTCCATTCGTTGATGGAATTGCCTCAGGACTAGCCTGCGGGAGGGCTTTTTCTTTGGCCGTTTCTGCAGGATACTCGATACGGAGATGATGAATACCTAACAGAATAGGTATGAAGGCCTGTTTAATCTGATTGATTTCCCGCAATGTGAGATTACTCTCCTCCAATTGACCTTCAGCGATTTTTCTGTCCACGAGCGTATCAACAAAATTCTTTATTCGCTGAGGGGTGGGATTTTTGAGTGTTCTGGTCGCTGCCTCAACCGTGTCTGCCAACATAGAAATTGCAGTTTCCTTTCCTTGGGGTTTAGGACCGGGATAGCGGAAATCATTCTCATTCAATTCATTCTCGTCAGTCGTTGATTTGGCCTTTTCATAGAAATAAGTCATAATGCTGGTTCCGTGGTGTTCGGGGATAAATCGTTTTACATATTTTGGCAAATTATACTTTTCTGCCAGTTCCAATCCCTTTTTAACATGATTCGCTAATATAATACAACTCATACTCGGCGAAAGACTTTCATGTTTGTTCATAGCATCCATCTGATTTTCAACAAAATATTCCGGCTTAAGCATTTTGCCAACGTCATGATAATAACAACCTACTCGGGCCAACAGCGAGTTTGCTCCTATCGCTTTTGTGGCAGCTTCTGCTAAATTTCCAACGATAATTGTGTGATGGAAAGTTCCTGGAGCTTCAACTGAAAGTCGTTTTAGCAACGGATGGTTTAAGTCTGATAGCTCTAATAAGGTGATATCAGTAGTGACATCAAAAAGCCGCTCAAAAATCCCAATTAGCAAGAAAACGACCGCCGCTGTCACCCCTCCGTTTAACAACATGTAAAGAACATCAATTGAAAAAATCTGCTTAAATGTCTCAAAATGAAGAAAGCCGATGGTTATTTTAACTACTCCATAACCCAACATAACATAAAAGATGGCACGAAACATTTGAGCTCTATTGCGAATTCTTTGAACAGAAAAGAGGGCAATACTACCCACGATAAGACTAATAAACGCAAAGGAATAATCATTTGTTAATGATGCACCCAACACAAGACTCATAACTATGGTAATCAAAAAAGCCACCCCCGCATCCAGCAACATAGCCAGCAACATTGGAGCAAGAATTATTGGAACAGTGAACTCTGACCAGTTTAGTACTTTTATAACCAGGGCTGCCAAGGCAAATTGGATAAAAAGGATAAGCGTTATCATTGCCAAAATACGGTTATTCTTAAAAATCGCTTTACGAAAGTATCCAAAATAAAAAGTTGCAAGAAGAATAATCAGAAGCGCAAATGAGTATTTACCAACTGTGAATTTGAATTGCTTCCATCCACCGGACACTGCAGCTCTTTTATTGAGTGCATCAGCAAGAGATTGTAATTTCCGGTAAACATCCTCGGTAACTATTTCGTGACTATCTATAATTCTCTGGTTTTCATATACAAAACCTCTGGTTTTTGCCACTTCGTGAATTGCCTTGTCTTTCCTTTCCTGAGTTAATCCGGAATTGAAATTCAAATTAGGATGCAAAAATACAGAAAGGATAAAATTCGTTAATTCCAATTCCACGTCGGTAGAGGAATATTTTTCCTGAAGTAAACTATATGCATGAGTGGATGCCTCTCTAACATCAAATACCGAATCCATACCGTATTCATTTTCAATTCCTTTATCAATCACTACGACCTTTCGTTCAGGAATTTCTTCTTTCAATCTATCCAATATTCCTTGAGAATATACCTGAGTTAGGCCATGAACAAGGTTTTCTCTAAATTTTTCAAGCTTTCTGGATTCATATAGCTGATAGAACTTTAACAAATTCTCTTCCCTGAGCTCCAGATTATAGCTTGTTTGCACCTGACGAATAAGACTGTCAACCTTCGCCTTTTGTTTTTCGCGCTCAGAATCTGATTCTTTAAGCTCAATTTTGTCTTGCTGTTGTTTGAAGAATGATTGCAGATCTTTTAAAAAGGAATTTAAAGTTATTCGCTGCTTGTTCATGATATCTGTATTTTTTTCATATACAGGGGGTACAGACAACCACCCCTCACGCCTTTCCTTTTCTAATTCATTGTCGGTTTTAAGTATGGGAAAAGTAAAAGGAGCTATAATTTCTTCTCCGGCAATGCTTCCCACGGTTAAATTGCTGTATTCAAATGGCCTTTCGGTTGGAAGCATCCAAACAACTGTAAACAAAATAACCAACCCATAAAGAAGTTTTAACAAAATATTGTCAAGAGGAGCACCTTTTATTTGATTTGATTGCAGAAATAATATAAATCTTTTCCATTTCTTCTTTACTTTTTTCATTATTCCTTCCAAAAATGTACATGTATTCTTTAATTAACGGCTGAGCGGTGTGATTTTAGAGATACCAGTGGTAATTTATATGATGTTTTTTGAATTTCAATAGATATTACGAAAATGTTTCTAAAAAAAATATCTTGAACAGATCGATAAGCCGAATTCTGTATCTTCACTAAAATTTAGGAAGATGGCGATCATTTATCTACGCGGCCTACCCCGAAGTTCTACAATATAGCGTAACGAGTCCGGCAAACTCGCTCCTGACAACGTTGTGTCGAAAGCAGTCCTTCTCTATTTGGCCTTGCTCCAGGTGGGGTTTATCCAGCCCGGCAATTACTATATCATACTACGATCTTCTTATCTGAAACCGGCTGGTGGGCTCTTAACCCGCCTTTTCACCCTTACCCCGCAAAAATCGGGGCGGTATAGTTTCTGCGACACTTTCCGTCTTAAAATACTTGCGCATTTTAAGCCCTGAATTCTCTCCAGGCACCCTGCCGTATGGAGTTCGGACTTTCCTCTTTTTATCAATAGATAAAAAGCGATCGCCTGATCTGTTCAAGATATTAGACAATTAACTAAACAATTATATTAATGTTCCTCATCAAGCCAAACTAATATCCGACCACAATTTTCGCAAGTGTGCAGTCTATTAAGTTCCCTTACCTCCACTATTTTTTGGGCCGGAATTGCAGAAAAACATCCGCTGCAAGAGGCTTTTTTAATTGAGGCAACCGCAATACCACCCTTAGCCTCACTGATTCGCTCGTACTGTTTTACTAATCTTGGTTCAATTTGTTTAACAATTTCTGCTCTTTCTGATAAGAGTTTGTTTTCTTCTACCTGTGTTTGTTGAGATATTTCTTCAAGTTCCTGCTGGTATTCTTTCATTTGCGTCTGTAGATTTTGAATCTCCTCTGTAATTTCATGTATCTGAGAACCAATTTGTTCATCCTCTTCCATAGTACTTATTATTCTGTTTTCCAGACCTTCTATTTCCATCTTTTTTGTGTCGATTTCTAACGATATCGCATCATATTCCTTATTTGTCTTTACTTGATAAAGTTGATCTTCATACTTTTTTAGTTGATTATTACTAGCATCCAATTCTAATTGATACATTCTTCGATCAGCTACCAACTTTTCGCTTTTCTTAACCAGTTCGTCTTGCATTTCCGTTTTTTCTGACAATTCTTCATCTGTTCGTTCAATGAGGTGGGGTAAATCCCCTTTTTGCAATTTGAGTTGATTGAGACGATTATCATGTTCTTGAAGTTGAATGAGATTATTAACCACCTTTTTCAATTTTAGCCCTCCTTACATAGACATGAGTCCAATCTAAAAAAAAAGGTGCACTCAAACATTTAAGTGCACCTTAGACTGATGTGGGTTATACTGTGAGTTTTCCGCTTTACAAATGCCCTCAAAATTTTCTCCATTTGTTTGTGGGCCCACCAGGACTCGAACCTGGGACCAGTCGATTATGAGTCGACTGCTCTAACCAACTGAGCTATGGGCCCTAAATAATATAAAAATTTAGCTTGATTCACTACTGAAAACAAGCCACTTTTTTATTATTTTAAAGAGATCTTCAATCTGCAAAAATCAGCAAAATTAGTTTTCAGATAAGTTATCTCTCCAAAATTATCTGTTAATAGCTGTTTATTCACAAAAAATATTAATCAAAAATAGTGTTAATAATAGAAATACAAAAAATAAAACTTTTATCTTAGCCTCTTTCAATCTAATTTGATAAAGAAATTTAGATTTCCCAGTGTAATAGGAGGTAATATAAATGAGATCCTTACGGCTTGCCCTGGCACAGATTAATACCACCGTTGGGGATTTTGAAGGGAATGTAAAAAAAATTATAAAATATACTGCACAGGCGACTAGTCAGCATGCGGATATTGTTGCTTTTCCGGAGCTCTCTTTAACCGGGTATCCCCCCGAAGATTTATTACTGAAACCCGAATTTATAGAAGATAATTTGCAGTATTTAAAAAAGCTGGTACCCTATTCAAAAGATGTTACCATGATTATTGGCTTCGTTGACCGGCAGGATGATATTTTCAATTCTGCAGCGGTTCTACACAACCAGCAGCTAGTACATGTTTACCATAAGCACTTTCTACCAAATTATGGTGTCTTCGACGAGGACAGATATTTCCAGAAAGGTGATAAAATTCCGGTATTTTCTATTGATGGCGTAAATATTGGGGTCACAATCTGCGAAGATATCTGGTATCCTTTCGGTCCTACTCGGGATCAGGCTCTATATGGTAATGCAGAAATTATTATTAATATCTCCTCTTCTCCGTTTTCAATTGGCAAGGGTCAGGATCGCTTCCAAATGTTATCCCAAAGGGCTATTGATAATACTGTAAAAGTAGCATACCTCAATTTAGTGGGTGCCCAAGATGAGCTCGTATTTGACGGCAACAGTATGATCATCTCAGAAGATGGCGAACTAATCGTAAAGGCTTCTTCATTTACAGAAGATTTAATCATCGCTGATTTATATCCTGACAACGTGTTCACTAAAAGACTTCATGATCCCAGGCGGAGGAAGGAAAAGCTGGTACTACCAAAAGATAGAATTATTGAGCAGATTTCTTTGTCTGCTAAAGCTACAAGAAAAGACAAACCCCCGATCAAAATGAAAAATACGGAATTTCTGGACCCAACTACTGAAATTTATGAGGCGCTAAAGTTGGGCCTGAAAGATTACGTATTGAAAAATGGATTTGAAAAGGTAGTGTTGGGAATATCAGGAGGCATTGATTCTGCGCTGGTATGCACAATTGCGGTTGATACCCTCGGTGCTGAAAATGTGATCGGAATCAGCATGCCCAGTGACTATACCAGTAGTCAAAGCACGAAAGACTCACGGCAACTGGCAGAAAACCTTGGGATTAAATATCACGAAATTCCGATAAAGAATATCTTTCAAATATACCTGGACGAGTTGAAACCACAATTCAAAAATTTGGAGCCGGATATTACCGAAGAAAATATTCAGGCCCGGATTAGAGGCAACATTGTTATGGCATTGTCAAATAAATTTGGTTGGCTGGTGCTTTCGACCGGTAACAAAAGTGAGACGGCGGTAGGTTACTGCACATTGTACGGAGATATGGCGGGCGGTTTCTCTGTGATTAAAGATATTTACAAAGGAATGGTTTATGAATTATGCCGGTATCGAAATCAGCTTGCCGGAAAGAACATTATTCCTGAATCTATTCTTGAAAAGGAACCTTCCGCTGAGTTAAAAGAGAATCAAAAAGATTCCGACTCACTACCCGTCTATGACATACTGGATCAAATTTTGAAATCGTACGTCGAGGAAGATTTTTCGTACGAGGAAATTGTCAATCAGGGCTTCGATCCGGCTATTGTTAAACGGGTGATTTATCTGGTAGATTCAAATGAGTATAAACGCAGACAAAGTGCTCCGGGAATCAGAATTACCCACCGGGCCTTCGGAAAAGGCCGTAGAATCCCCATCACAAATCGTTACAATAATGTTTAAATATTAATGATTGAGAAGCTAAATCGGGAAAATACCCTTATAGGATAAACTGTTCTAATTCACTGAGTCAACAAGCTTCGTAATTAACTTGTCGATCTTTAATTTCTTATATCAGAAATAAATCCGCGAATAAAGTGAACCTGCAATTATTGAGTTTCTGCGATTTTTTGCTTTCTCTCCAATGCTTTTTTCTTCACGATCTCTGCTATCATATATTCGCGTTTTTCAATATCGGTTTCAACTATAATAGGCGGTACAGGATTTGGTTTATTATTCTCGTTCAGAGCCACAAAATTAAAATGGGCGGATACACAGTGGCGCCGCTCCTGCTTTAGTGGATTCTCTGCTACCACATCAACCTTTACCACCATAGAAGAATGACCAACCCAAACAACCCTTGCAGTGGTTTTAATGCGATCCCCGACATAAACCGGGTTAATAAAATCCATTGCCTCCGTTGATGCGGTGACCACAAGCCTTTTTGCATACTGAGAAGCAGCGATGGCAGCCGTCTTATCCATAATTGCCATTAGTTTTCCGCCAAACATGGTTTTTTGAGGATTTGCATCGTTTGGGAAAACAATCTCCCAGCTGTGAACAGTCTGTGCTTTTTGCGGTTTCATGATATCCTCATTTTTGGGATTGTCAAATTGTCCAATATCTCATCATGGATTAACAGCCCTGTAATCCAGTTGTTAATTCAATTAAACAATTAAATTAATACATTGTGCTTGATAAAACTACGTTGTTTAAATATATTCACTTTTTTGCTTCTCAAGATTACCTCTATTAGAATTGGAGAGTCACTTCATGATCCGCACGTTACTTTTTTTGACTATTTTACTTCCCTTTACCCTTAGAGCGCAATCACTCTTATTTGAAGAAAATTTTAATTATTCAGAAAATACAAACCTAACAGATTACGGTTGGGCCAACCACAGTGGAACGGGTTCCCCAATTCAGGTTATATCACCAAGCCTGATTTTCTCCGGTTATCCCCCTTCTGGTGTTGGGAATGCAGTGGCGGTTGCAGGCGGATCGGGGTCCAGAGAAGATGTAAACCAACAATTTTCTGAGCAGAACACCGGGAGCGTTTATTCAGCATTTATGGTGAATGTGAGTAATGCGACAACGACCGGAAGCTATTTCTTTCATTTAGGACCAACCAGCTTGGGGACTTCATTTCGCGGAAGAGTTTTTGCAAAAAGAGATGCGTCGAATAATATGGCTTTGGGAATCGCTAAGGCTGACAATGCTGCAGCCATGTATACCACTTTCTCACTATCCCTGAATACCACATACCTGATTATTATGAAATATTCGTTTAATTCCGGCAGCACCACCGACGACGTTGTTAGCCTGTGGATCGACCCGGATTTGAGTAGCCCCGAACCAACCCCCGATCTTACTCAGACAGATAGTTTTGAGGATGCAGAGAACTTAGGAACTGTAGCTTTACGACAGGGATCGGATGGGCCGGTTTTGGTGCTTGATGGGATAAGAATTGGATCCACTTGGGAAAGTCTCTCTTCGATGATTGGGAACTTGCCACCGGTTATTAGCAATATTAATCAATCCCCAATGTTTCCAAGTTCAACAGATCTGGTAACTATTTCTGCCGATGTGACTGATGAGGGCAGTGTAACAATCGTTCAACTGTTTTACTCCATTGATAGCGCTCCTTTTGACAGCACAGCTATGAGCATTGTTACTGGAAACACATACCAGGCGACAATTGATCCTCAACCGGACGGAACGACCGTTGAATATTTTATAAAAGCCACTGATAATGAAGGATTGACAGCAGCTTCGAATACCAATTCATACACGGTGGGAAGCGGTCCTACAATCATTCCTATTGCTGATATTAAAAAAGACTTTCCTACCTACAATGGACAAACCGTTACCATTCAGGGAATTGTTACACTTGGGGCAGGAATTACCATTACAAGCCGGACAGATGCATACGTCCAAGATAATTCCGGACGCGGAATCAATATTTTTAGTTTTGATGCTCCAGATCCATTGCTGATCCGCGGAAATGAGGTTCAAATTACCGGAACAGTAACTGAGTTCAGCGGCGTGATTGAAATCGAAAACTATACCATTCAATTAATATCTACAGGAAATACACTCCCTGCCCCACTGGAACTTACCACGCAGCAGGCAAATAATATCGATCTTGAAGGCACTTACATCAGGATCAACGGCAATGTAACCACCATTGAAACATTTTCCGATGCGACAAACCTTACGGTTGATGATGGTTCGGGAGATATACTTATCCGCGTTTGGGGAACAACAGGTATTGATCTCTCCAATCTGGCTGTTGACGATTCGGTAAGCATCACAGCGGTTATGGATCTATTCCAATCCGCCTCTCAATTAACACCCGGTTATCAGGATGAAATCGTGAAATTTGGAACCACTCCGGGAGACGGAAGCGGAATTGCGACAATTTCTCCCGACTCGGTTGGCGTCTCAACTGCCGTAACTGAAACAATTCAAATTATTGGCGAATCACCTTATACGCTGGAGTCTATTCAAGTTACCGTACCTTCTGACTGGCAATGGACGGAAAATGTGAATCTGAGTGGAGAAGGATTTTCAGGCGCCATAAGTGATGTTCAAGACAATGTGATCACCATTTCATCAGCTGCGATCACTGATGTGGATCAAGGAGAGATTATTATTGAAAACCTTACCAGTCCGGCACTCAATACAGTCTCTTCATTTCCTGTAAGAACTGCTGTAGCGGGAGGTTCACTTACTCCTATTTCTGCCAGTCCCACTGTTATTGTAAGTTCCGGTGGGCCACTTATTATACCCATTGCTGAAATAAAAAATAACTTTCCTACATACAACGGTCAAACAGTCACTATCCAAGGGATAGTGACCCTTGGAGCGGGTATCACCATCACGACCCGAACGGATGCATATGTTCAGGATAATTCCGGAAGGGGAATCAATCTTTTTAGTTTTAATGCTCCAGATCCATTGTTGGTCCGCGGAAATGAGGTTCAAATTACCGGAACAGTAACTGAGTTCAGCGGAGTGATTGAAATCGAGAACTACACCATTCAATTAGTATCTACCGGTAATCCTTTACCGGCCCCTCTTGAGTTAACCACCCAACAAGCTAATAATATCGCCTTGGAAGGGACATATGTAAAAGTTGCCGGAAATCTGCTTTCGATTGATGTATTTTCTGATGCTGCGAATCTGACTGTTAATGATGGTTCTGGAGATGTACTCGTTCGGGTTTGGGGAACAACCGGAATCGATCTATCGAACCTATCGGTAAACGACCAGATTATGATTTCCGCGGTGATGGATATTTTTCAATCTGCTTCTCAATTAACACCAGGATATCAGGATGAAATTGTTAAAATTGAAATCCAGCCCGGTGATGGTTCCGGCATTGCGACAATTGATCCGGATTCTGTGTCACAAAACGATAGCGGTACGGAAACCATAACAATTACCGGTGAATCACCTTATATATTGGAAACAATTCAAATCAAGATACCTTCAGAGTGGCAATGGCCTGGAAATGTTTCCATAAGCGGAACCGGATTTAGCGGTGCCTCCTTTGATGTTCAAGACAAAACTATCACCATTAATTCTGGTATGGTGTCCGCCAGTGCAATGGGAATAATTGCAATCCAGAATTTAACAGCGCCTTCTGCAAATACCATATCGACTTTTAATATTAAAACTGCTGTAAGCAGCGGTGTTTTAACCAATATCGCCGAAAGCCCTCAAGTGGTAGTTGGACAAGGGATTGATATAACTTCAATCTCTGATATTCAAGCGAATACTGAAATTTTTCTAGATTCAATTGTTACTGTCCAAGGGATTGTGACTTTAGGTGCAGGAATTACAAGCACATCTTGGACAAGTGCATATGTGCAAGACCAGTCGGGAAATGGAATAAATATATATAGGGCTGTTGTTCTGGATCCATTCCTTGTTCGTGGAAACGAGGTACTGATAACAGGCAGTGTTGATGAGTTTGACGGAGTCACTGAGATTGTCAATTATACCCTTCACTTAATTTCAACTGGAAATCCCATACCAGAACCTCTTCATGTATCAGTAACGAATGCAAAGGACGTTTCACTTGAGGGAACTTATGTAGAAGTTGCGGGAATAGTAACGGATGTATTTACTTTTAATGATGGGTCATCAAATATTACCATCAATGATGAATTAAGCGATATAGTTGCAAGAATTTGGGTGACAACAGAGATTGATATAGATTTTATTTCGGTAGATGACACCCTGGTCATAAGAGCGGTGCTTGGGATTTTTCAGGGGGAGACCCAATTGATACCCGGATATCAGGATGAGTTAGATCTTTTTGGTGAGGAAAAAGGAGCCGTTGGTGATGGTAGCGGTTTTGCAACTCTGAATATTGATAGCACGGGTGTAAGTAGCAGTTTATCATCAATTCGGATGAGTTTATGGAGTACAGAAACCGACACCTTACGAAGCATTAAGATTTCAATTCCATATAACTGGCAGTGGAGTGGTCTCGACGAAGCAGTTTCAATGTCAGGCACCGGTTTCCAAAATGCTACTAGAAAAGTGGTTCAGGAATATGATGAATTACATATAGAACTAAATGGATGTTTTATAACCCAAACCGATAGTGGATATCTAGACATAATTGATTTAACAACTCCCGAAGACCCTGTTTTTTCATATTTCTGGGTTAGAACAGCAGTAGAAAATGGTAATTTAACTTATATTGAAGAGAGTCCTCGAGTCGTTGTGGGTGAAAGCCCCATTCACCAAATCCGTGATATTCAAATAAATTCCGCACAATTTACAGCGCAGGTTACATTGCAGGGTGTCGTAACGATCGGATCGGGTGTTATCCGCACTGATCGGACATCCGCATATTTTCAAGATTTCTCAGGGTTTGGTATAAATATCAATCAATCTGGACCCCCAGATGCTCAATACAAACGTGGTTATTTTGTTGAAATAACAGGAACTATTTCCGAATTTAGTGAAACAACCCAAATTGATCCAATTACAACAACAATCATTGATTCTGGACTTGCGGAGCCACCCCCTATCGAGCTTTCAACATCAGAGGCATTTAGTCCCCGATGGGATGGGACATTGATTCAAGTTCGAGGAATCATCACAGAAAAATTTTCAACAACCGTTCCGGCAATTCCTCCACTTGACTATAACCTAGTGGTAAATGATGGTACCGGTGGTATTACCCTGCGTGTCTGGGGAACAACGGGAATTAATCTGGATTCGCTAAATCAGAATGATGCTATAATTGGTAAAGGCGTAGGAAATGTTTTTATCAGTAATGACACCAGAAGTTATCAATTGCTGCCAGCTTACCAAGATCATTTACGACTAGATCCAACGTATCAACCTAGTCTTGCAGGTGTATCCCTCACCGTACCTCCTAATCCGTTTGTTCCTGACAGGGGTGAAAAAATAAGGATTAGTTATAATGCAGGAGCGGTTTCCAATCAAATTACCATTCGTATATTTGACTTGGGAGGTCGGTCAATCCTTACTCTTCTAAGTGAACCGGCCAATTTAATCCAAAGTAATATTCTTTGGGATGGCCGAAACAAACTGAAAGACCTTGTTCCGCTGGGTACCTACATCTGTCACATGGAAGTTGTTGAACCAATTAGCGGGGATAAAAAAATCGATACTGCCCCCATTGTAGTTGGGACAATCCTGAAGAAATGATGCGGTGCTTTATAAATGCATATATGAATATGTTAAGGTTATGAAAATGAAAAAAACGTTAATATTTCTGGCTTTATTTATTTTTACGATGGACGCCTTGGGGGGCTTGTTTGATGACAGATTCCCCAGTGCGAAAGCAACGGCAATGGGCGGTTCGGGAGTGGCAACAAATGATGAAGTCTGGACGGCCTATTATAATCCGGCAAATCTCAGCAGAATCGATAATATTCAAGTGGGTACCTCCTATCTGCGGATTTTCAATCTGAGCTTTATCTCCAATTTCTTTGCAGCAGTTACCTATCCGCTCCCCAAAAAGTATGGAACCCTATCCCTAAATATCCAATATTTTGGGATAGACTATGAAGGCGAAAACCTTAACGGAGAATACACCATTGCTCTTTCCCAAGGCTTCACACTTTTAAAAGACATTCACTCCAGTCTCTCTTTTGGTTATTCGTTGAAAATGTACCATTGGAAATTGGGGCGCTCTCTGGAATTTGGCGAGCTGGGAACATCAACCACTTTGGGTGTAGACGTGGGGTTACGGGCAACAGTCTACTCTCGTACACATTTGGGAGTGTATTTTCTGAATATCAACTCACCATCTGTGGGCGCATATACCAAACACGATCTTCCTCAGCGGCTTGTAATCGGTATTTCATATCAACCGTACGACGGGGTGACGACTTCTCTGGATTTCAACAGGCTCATTGGTTCGGAATATACTCAACTGTTTGGAGGGGCAGAATTTAACGTTTTTAGAAACCTGTTCTTAAGATTCGGAGCAACTACGAATCCAAGCCGGCTCTCAGGTGGATTAGGACTGCAATTTGCCCAATTCAAATTTGATTACGCATTGTTAACTCATAATGAGCTTGGCGAGACTCATCAGTTTGGTTTGATAATAGATTTTTAAAGCTTTCAGTTGAGCAATTTTTCCAGAATTCAAAGTGAGAACAATTCAGATTCTAAATTTTAATTGTTATAAAATATGAAACAGTCAAAAATAAGACTATCACCTCTCATTTTAGTGATTTCATTAATCCTTGCATCCGGATTATGTTCGCAGAGTTTGAAAACACCCTACTCTCGTGAAAATCAGTTAAATATTAACAGCGCCTCATTTGAGGACATATTAAAATTACCCATCTCCGAAGAGTTGGCCGAAAAACTTTACCAGCGAATACAATTTTCAGGTCCGTTTACAAGCATATATGAACTCAATACCATTGAGGGTATTGATCAACAATTATTTTTGCAGCTCAAACCTTTAATATGGATTGAACCCTACGCACCAAAATCCGAACGGGAAGAGCGGGTTGAGGCACTTTACTATAAGCTGGACCGCTGGGCGGGAGATGAAAGCACTAACCAGGCTCTCATCGATCTGTGGATTGAACAAGCACTCGAACCGGTAGATATTAATACCATCCGCTATGATCAATTGAATAATCTTCAGGGTGTTTCTCCGGTGGATGCAGCAGCAATTGTGCAATATCGCAGCCGTGTCGGACAAATTTCCGGACTCCGGGACCTGCGAAGCGCTCCCTATCTCTCTTATTATGGCTATCGGAATGCCCGCGATTTCATCTCATTCGAACCGGGACCGGCACCCAGAGAATTTCACGGTAACTTGCTAATCCGAGCCCACAATACACCTTTTCTCGCTGAAGAAGGCGAAGCCACCGAGGCAATTTCCACTCCGCTGGTCGGAGTCGTAAATAATTATCCCGATGTATATACCCGCTTCATGGGAACCTGGGGTAAAAACATCCGGGTTGGAATATCCCACTGGAGTGCCTTGGGTGAACCATTGTTTAAAACAGACCTTGGATTTGTTGAGGTCCCGAGTCCCAAGTTTTATCTTGGCCTGGAAAATCAACGCTGGGGTGAGCTTGAACTCCGCAAAGTTTACATCGGCAATTACACACTTGCTTTTGGACAGGGTGTGGTGATGGATAACACCGATTTTTTCACGCCTCGTAAAACCGGATTTGGTTTCAGAAAACGATTTTTGGGCTTATCCGGCGATAATTCGCGCACCCGCCAATACAAACTGAGCGGAGCTGCCACCCAATTGGCGTGGCGAAACTTCGACTTATTCCTTTTCGGTTCTTTGGATAACAGGGATGCCATTCTGAATACCGAACCAGTCATTCTAAAGGGTGAAATCCATTATCCGGTCAATCAGCTTATTGTTCTGGATCAACGGTTTGAATACGCTCCTCTCGATGAGAGTCGGCAAGATTTGGCACTCTCATGGAGGGATGCTGTCAAAGAACTGATGTATGGTTTTCATGCAGCGTTCAAATTCCGCCCGGGTACAAGTTTGGGGATTACCTATTATGAAAGTGCTTACGATCGCCTGTTGAGACCCGATATTACGCAAATCGTTGCACCGGAAAATCTGGGTCAAATTACCCTCCCCGATAACGAGATTTACAATTCCTACGGTGGCGAAATTTCCGATAGCGAAAATCCCTTTTGGAGTAATGCCAATTCCTTTCGGCGGATCTATGGGATGGATTTTCAAACAGTGATTCAAAACGTGGCATTTCAGGCGGAATATGCAGAGCTGGACAAAGGATCGTTTCTGAATAAAAATCCCCATGCATTTGTCGGGAGCGCTTATGTCCAGTACAATAGTTTCGATCTTTTAGGCCTTTACAGGTATTATGCTTTGGGATTTGATAATCCCTATCAGCGATCCACATCCAACTACCGGAGATTTAAACGCACGATTTATGAGGACTATTTTTATTTGCAGGATCCGTTGTACGGGCAGTTGTACACAAACAATCCACAGCCACAGGCAGAAGAAGGGTTTTATATTCGATCCCGCTACCAAGCAAGCCGAAAGTTTGTTCTTACACTTGAATATGATACGTGGCTTCGTAAATCTGACGATGCTTCTCAATACAGGGTTGTAGGAATTGTGAGTTACCGCCCTATCTTTCCTTTAACAATCGATCTCCGGCAAAAGTACCAGGGCAGGGAAGTGCAAAACCAGATTAGCGTAGAATATTTTGAAAATCTCGAATTTCGCGGACAAATACGTTTACGGCTATCGCGTTTTGACGAGTTGGGATTTCTGTATTCCAGTTCTGTCACAAAATTCAGACCGCGACCCCGTTTGTTCTACCCTACTCAGTCCGGAATTGAATATGATGAAGTGAATATTGCCGGAAATGTGGCATCCCCCGGGGAAGTTTTAGGAGGATTTTTCACACACAATTTTAACGAATGGCTGAAAGTAAGGGGTTATCTGGGTTTTTACAAAGGATTCTACTGGACCTTTGAAGACACCCAGTTTCTGGTTCTGGATAGTAACCGTGGAGCCATGAGATACTGGCTTTCAGTCTATTCGCGGGTGAGTAATAATCTGAGTGTGCGGATTAAATATACCAGAGACCATCAATATCCGATTTCCTATATTCAGACGCGGACAACTAGCAACGAGCCGTATCAATCAGACCTTGGGTACACGCGGGCTAATTTAATTCAGCGCGTGATGGATTTTTATTATATCGAGATGAATTTTCACTTTTGAATTAATATGTATTATTGTAATTGAAATTATAGAGACTTTCAAACTTAATAATTATTGTCATTGCGAGTCCCGATTCATTGGGACGTGGCATTCTTTCGGAATAGCTGGTCCATTTACCAGATTCTATCGTCTATCGGACTCGCCGAGGAGAGAAGAATGAGAATTTCGTTTATAGCAATATCAATCCTACTTTTTTTGACACTCACAATTATGCCGCAAACCTATCCGGTTTTTCCGAGGGGAGAATACTGGCGATTTCCTGATGCACGAACACTCGGGCTTGCCGGTGCCGGATCGATCTCAAATTTTACAGCCGCTGCGATAGTTCTGAATCCCGCGGCTCTTAGCAAAAATGAGTTGAGGCTTAACGGCCAATTCTCAATTGGCACCCGAAAATTAGAGGAGAGACGTTCCTATCCCATCTATAACCGAATCGACGATATTGTCGAAAAAGGGACTTATGTCATCAACAATAATTGGGAACCCATCACACAGGCAGACTTATTATTTGGATTGAATACGCCTTATCTCAAAACCATTGCCATCGGTATGCATGAAGAGATGAACCAGAATTATACATACGAGGAAGAGGTGCGGGAAAACATTTTTGGCGATTCGCTGTTAGCCTATAACAATCTATCATATCGGAGTGTTTTGAGGATATACGGCCTGGCAGCGGGATTTACCTTCGGCGAAGCGGCTCACGCTGGTTTGCAGGTGGCGCTGTTGAATGGAAATCTGGATAAAGATTCTTCGGTTGTATTCCTGCAGCGCGGATATACGGATATTAAACTCATCACAAACAGGGAACTGGATAACACTCCAATCATTGTGTCCTTCGGGGCGATTTATGACTTCAGTACACGGATAAGTGCCGGGGCAAATGTACAGCTCCCCTACACACTTGACTACCGGGTGAAGAGTCCACAAACAGATATTATAGGCAATGAATCTATTGAATACCCCATGCAGTTAACTGCCGGGCTGGAATATCGGGCTCAGCAAATACTGCAAGCCAGGCTCAATATTGATTTTACCTACGAATGGTGGTCAAACACCACATACAAATCCGATTTCTTTGAAGGCGGTGAGCAAAAAAAGAAATTAGACGATGTGATTGCTGCAAAAGTTGGCATAGAACACATCTTTCATAATAAAATTCCTTTCCGGGTAGGATTTCAGTTCCGAACCACTTATCTGGAGAGAAGCACCAGCCGCACACTTCTTACTGCCGGCACTGGCTTTATGGGCAAAAACTGGCAGGTAGACGCATCAGGCGGATTCAGCAGTCTCGATTACCTGGCCGCAGATCTATTTGATGATCGCATGTACGAAGGAGACCGCAGCAACAGTCCCGTCGACGATGTGGAAGAAACTTTCTTTTTTGGCCTGTTAACATTAAGATTTTATTTACAGAAGTGATTTTTAGCCTCACTTATCACTATTCTTTAAACACTCTATCCAGAAAGTCTGTTACCAGCTCAATAGTCTGCTCGAACCAGGGATGAAAAAACCAGAATGGATGTGGTGAGTCGGCTATCGGATGTAATTCATAGTAAATATCAAATTGCTCCAACTTTTTTATCATTTCATCCCGTCCGATATGAAAGCGGGGAATTAAGCTGTTGATAAATAATATGGGAGGTGTTTTCTCATTTACATGATAAAGCGGTGATGCTTCTCTCCATAAATTTGGTTTTTCATGATACCGACCGCCAAACCAGGCACCCGCTGAAGAAGGATTTTTTGTGGGATCGTCTTCATATTTTCGAGCCTCTTCCGAAGTAAAATCCAGGATACCATCGATATTGATAATTGCCTGAACATCGCTGGAACTGCGAGCATCATTGCTATTATCTTTTTGCCACTGCCAATTTCCGTCCAATTTCTGTACCCCATTTGTACTGCCGACAAGTGCGGCGAGCTGTCCGCCGGATGAGCAGCCAAGTATGGCGATCTTATCCAGATTAATAGGATAATTCGAGGCACTTATCCGCATCCAGCGAACGGCAGCTTTCAGATCGTGTACTGCCCCGCCGGATACTTTGCCTCCGGTGAGAGGCGGTATTCGACAGCCGCTGTCACATATCCACTTGTAGCCAATTGCTGAGCCATAGGAATTTGGTGGGATTTATCGCCGGAACGCCATCCTCCGCCATGCACCAAAATAACAGCCGGATATGGAGCATCAGTTAAATTTTGAGGATAAAAAAGATCCAGATGAAGTCTTAGGTTATCATAAGCAATGTAAACCAGATTTTCTCTGCCAATAACCCCATCAGGTAAAATCGGGTCGACTATTTTTATGAAGGGATATTTAACCTGTTCTTTTTTGAAGGCACTTTTAACAGTGAAGGATGTATCTCGGTGTATTGCAATGTACTCCTCCCCGTGTTGGGCAATTGGGACGCTTACAAAAAAAACAAATAATAGCAGCACTGTTTTGGTTTCAAATTGCCACACTACTTGGTTCATTTGACATTTTCATACTTCTTAATGACGAGATATTTCAACTCCTTGTTCCCAACATTGCGGATGCCATGCTCCACATTGGGTGGACAATAAAGGCTGGTATATTCCCCAACTGTCTTTGTTCTGCCATCCAGGCTGAATTCTGCCTGCCCTTCCAACACAAAGAAAAACTCATCTTCAATATGGCTGTGAGGCGCGTGCGTGGCAGAATGCGGTTCCACAACACTCAATTTTACGGTTTTACCGTGGGCAAATTTTTTATCGGCAAACCAGTACTGGAATCCTACCTTTGTTTTTTCAACATTGTCGGGGTCGAATGTATTGACGCAATTCTCAATGGTGTATTTTGGTGAATCGTTTGTAGGATTTTCCCGGGATTTCGTTTGTGCGATAATGAAAAGTGATAAAAACGAAAATATTAACACTACAAATAGTGTCAGAAATACTTTATACTTCATAGCAACAATCCTCACTTTACGAAACAAAAGTAATGCACCGTTAATCGATACTAATTATTAAACCAGAATTACAAAATTTAATTTTTATACTGCAGTCTAATCTTAAAAGGTAACATAGTATTTTTTTCTCAGCCCATAACTTTCTTTAATATCGATTTGACCACTCCCTCGTACTTTTTAACTACCAATACGGATGTTGGAGAAAAACGAGCCACTTTTTCAGGGATTTCACCAAAGAGCACTTTTCGGAAAAACGGCTCCTTCGCTGCCCCGATTACTACGAGGTCATAATTACGACTGGCGCTGGCAATTCCCCCTGCAATTGACTTTGATTCTATAATTTCCTTTTGATATTTGATGGATTTATCAATACTCTTCAGTGTTTCATCAATATACCGTTCACCAGCTTCTTTTTGTTCCCGGGGTGCATTTTCAGGCACAATATATCCAGCGGTGACAGACAGGTCATGATCGGTAGCAATTGCGCTCAAGATAGTTGAGGCGAGTTTGGCGTTTGGTCCGCCAGCAGTCGGTAATAAACAGCGTTTGATTTCCCCGCGTTCACCAATTTTCAGAAGCAGTAGATCACAAGGAGCCAGCCGGATAATTCGATCAGCAATTTCACCAAAAATACGATCTCTGGCATTGGTAAATCCTTTCCAGCCCATTACCAGAGCATTGGCTCGATGTCGGTTTGCTGCGGCAAGAATGCCATCTGAAATATGATGAGCGATTACCAGATCCGTTTCTAAACTAGCACCCCCCTCAGCGGCAAATTTTCTGGCCTGGTTTAACAGAGACTCCTTGTGATGCGTAAAGCGCATTCCTTCGTGGATTGGAATCTGTGTGGGTACCTGAACGATAGACACCGCAACAAGACGAATTCCGCGCTGCTTAGCGACAGGGATTGCAAAATCGAGCAGTGTTTTCACAGTATCAGGATTGTGCAAGGCGACAAGGACAGATGGTTCTGTTTCGAGTTCAATTTGTGGTTGACCCGGCAATAATACCTGTGGTTCAATAACCGCCGCTTGCTTTTCGAAAACGGCGTAATACAGAAATAATCCCACTGCAATCCACCCCAGGGTAATGTACCAGGCAATGGGTTGAAAATTAAATTGGTAGACTGCCAAAAAGATGTTGAGTCCAAATCCCAAAATGGGCGTAAGAGGATAAAAGGGTATTTTGTATTTGCGGGGAATTTCCGGGTGTTTTCTGCGTAAGGCGATGGCGGCAAGATTTACAAAAGCAAATGTAAGCAGAAAGATTAAACTTGCTGCAGATCCAACGGCTTCAATGGGCAGAGTTAAAGCCATTCCTAATAAAATTATTCCTGTAATTAAGATGGCTATTTGGGGCGTGCGGCGTTTCGGATGAATGATCGAGATGCGTCTTGGAAGCCATAAATCCCGGCCCATGGAAAAAGCGACCCGAGAGGCAGCCATTACCGTTGCATTCAGTGCTGAAGTAGTGGAAAGGAGACCACCGAAAACGATGACCGCCACACCGATAGCCGGCATGAAACCTTCCGCGGCACGAACGACAGCAGTTTCCTTAAATTTCCCAAGGATTTGCCACGCAGTCGAATCGCCAGGATCGATGGCACCAAGAGAGACAAATAAAATCAACAGGTAAATGACAACCGTAACGCCGAGGGCAATAAACGTGGCTCTGGGAATATTCTTTTCCGGTTGTTTAATTTCCTCGGCAACCGTTGCGATCAAGTCATATCCCTCGAAAGCGATAAAGGTGAGACCCATGGCAACCAGCACTCCACCCATACCTTTGGGGAAAAATGGGATCATACTTTCCATTGCCTGCCCGGGTTCATCGAAAATCTGGCTGACCCCAAAAAATATAAAAATCATCAGGATGATTATTTTGGACATGGTCAATACGTTTTCTGTTTTGCCGGTAACCGCTGCCCCACGCATGTTCAACCAGATAAAAATGATTCCAACCAATAAAGTGATGAATAGTAAAGCAGGATGTTCACCGACAAATCCGAATACTGCTCTTGAAAAGCCAGGAGTATATTTATGGAAAAATTCCCAGAAGTAGCCAGCAAAACCTAGCGCATATAAACTGCAGGCAACTATATAGGCAAACCATAACATCCAACCTGCCACAAAACCGGAAGCGCCCGGAAAGGCCATCCGCACAAAAGAATAACCACCGCCGGCCCGCGGAATAGCCGATGCAAGTTCTGCATAGGCAAATGCTGTAAGAAGGGTTACCACCCCATTCAGCGCAAAAGAAAGAAGGGAGGCAGGACCGGCCTCGCCAGCGGCGATCCCGGTCAGGACAAAAATGCCTGCCCCGATCATGGCGCCTACACCGATCATGGTGGCGTCGAAAAGACCGAGGTCGCGCGCAAATGTAGTTTGGGTTGGATTGGTTTTCTTTTTGGAGTTAGCCATTTTTCGTTTATATATCATAAGGGCCGATTACGGATAGATTGATCATAATTCCCCTGCCCAACAGCAAACGCAAAGAAAATACATTATTAAAGTTTTATAATAAAGGAAATAATAAGGAAGGTAAGACTACTGTAAATCCGGATCGAAGGGAAAGTGGATATTATCGCGTTGGCGAGAGTGAAGAGCAATGAAAATGAATTTAGAAGGCTCAGGTCACCAATTCATTCTTTCCTTTAAATCAGTGATCTGCATCAAATGATTATTACCGTGGTGGGCGTAGGTTTTTAGTAAACCTTCAAGAACCACTTCCCCGTCTTCGGGGTGAAAACCACTTCGGGACCAATCGGAATCCTGCACTCTTTCTAACAAATATCCCCAGCGCTCGTGTAACCCCTTCAGTATCTGTAAAGAGTTCGAAATGGGCATTTTATTGGTATCGGGAAGTTTTACCCAGTCCTCCTGGTTATAAGGTCTCAGGGTTGGATAATCTTCGGTCAATAACAGCTTCATGCAAATAATGGCATTGCCGTGCGAATCAACCAGGTGATGTACCACCTGCCGTACCGTCCAGCCGCCTTCGCGATAAGGTGTATCCAGTTGTTCACCGTTTAATCCAATCACTGCAGCTTCCAGTTTTGCAGGAAGGTTTTTTATTTCTTCAATATAATTTTTTCTTTCATCAGGTGTCATTTTTGTTCCCGATCTGTTTTTGGGTTGATGATTGATTCCGTTAAAAATTTTTAGAATGCATCCGGCAGGATTTTCGAAATTACTGATAGGAAGTTACGACTGGTTTTTCACTCAAATTTACGCGATTCGGAGAGTTCTTTCCAATCCCACTCGTTAAACGCTTTTTCAACATCAGATTTTAGATCGTCAAACTTATAGACTATGCTCTCCAGTTCTTCCTTTTCCTTGTAAAGAAAAATATGATGAGCAGCTTGGCGCAAATGTTGCCAGGCCGGCATCTTGTCCCCCCGATGGTACGCTATATTTGCCAGGTGATAGTGGCTTTCAACCAGATAGCCATGACTTGGTTTGGGAAAGTCTACAACTCTCTCTATCAGCTCATTCCAGGCAGCCTCGGCTTCATCCCAATTTCCAAGTCTCTGATTGATTAGTCCTCTATAATACCATGCCACGGAGCTGCCAGGAAAATTGGCAAATATTTTTCGATTATATTCCAATGCTTTTTCATACTCCTGGTTCTCGAAATATATGAGTTGCAACATATACATGGCATTGTTAGCCATGTATGGACTGCTCTCCTCAACCCGTTTAAAATCTTCAATTACTTTGTCGGTCTTATCCCCAAACAAACCGATTCCAAATATTTTGACTTTGCTCTTTCCATACTCGTATATTGCTAACCCCATGATGGCATCGATATAATGCGGATCCTTCTCTAAAGCCATATTGAGCATTTTTACACATTTGCGAACTGACTTAATGGCTTTTAGCCATTTACCTTCATGAAACCAGTGTAAACATCGGTATCCCTCCGAAGCACCCAACAAAAAATAGTTTTCCGCATTCGGATTATCAAGAACCGCCCTCTCAGCAACCTCAACGGTCCGGTGAATATATTTTTCAAATTCTTCCTCATAAAGATTTAAACGGTAATCGCGCATGATTGTCTGATAAATATTGGCGGTCAGAAAATAGCCGACCGGATCTCCCGGGAATTTTTGCCTGAGGGTGGCGGAATAGGTAAAGGAGCTGTCAATTTTTTGATAATGAAGCGAAAAAATGGTTTTTTCAATCAGATCATATTTCAATCCGCCCTTTATATAATCTGCTTTGACGGCTGTATTTGAGCCCGAAGATGCCAGAGGCGGATTTGTTGCTTGTGCATCTAAAAATGAATTAAAACAAAATAAAAAAACTAAGATTAAGGTGATCTTCTGAGATACTGGCTGTTTTCCACTGACACGTGACAATTTCTTTACCTGAATAGTGTTGATTTCCTTGTTCAAATTAGTTCCCGAATGGGATCTCACCTATTTGCAGTATTGAATATGTTATGAAACGATACTATAAATTATTTAAAATATCGGGAAGGAAAGTGACAATTCTGTTACAATCCTACTTGGAATATTTAATTCTTAAGAATACCTTCAGCGATTCGAAATTTTCAAACAACTCGCTTGTACATCCCAGAATCCAACTGCTCACATCTTTTCTTGGAATGTCACTGACCATATAAATGGGGATATGATGATAGCAGGCCATGGTTAATTCGCCATGCGTACCGCCGCCGTTTAACACATAATTATCCCAGAAACAAATAATATAATCAATTTCATTAAGCAAAGTATCCAAATCATTTCTGATTATTTTATTTATTGTGTTTCTGAACCTCGGTAAATCATTTGTCTTCCATTTTCGAAAATTCAGTATCTCTTCGGGTGTCAGTAATTTGCCCTCTTCAATGCAAGGGTTAAACACCTGGTGATGGAGTTCGGTTATTAAGAATTCTGATATTTTCTCCCTCCAACCCGCACCGCCATCCGGCGCGTGTTCCATCGCTCCGGCTAAATATACTTTTATTCTTTTGATCTCGTTCATCTATCAAAACAAATTTCTTTGTGAATCAATTTTAAAAGATGTTATTACTCGCCGGGAATTAACACAATCCATGAACCGATTCTTTACATAACACATTTGGTGGCAGCTCATCCATGAGCACAATTTCTTTTCGATACTGTTCCATCACCGGTTTTGGAAAACCATATTGGGGGAATTTCCTATAATTGCTTTCAGCAAACATATAATCCAGTTCCCGGCTAGTTCCGGGAAGAGATCCCACAACTTGTTGCCACAATTCTTTACTATCCATACAGAAATAAAAAAAGAAGTCCTCAAAATATTCTGTCAGCCATTTATGGATAGTGCCATACATTTTGAGGCGCAGCGGTTTTATGTAACGCATTTTTCCGTCGGTGCCTTTAATCTGTTCGCCTGCAAAAAGAGGTGTTTTTGGAAATCGCATGCGTATATTTTCCTGAAGACTGGGTGGTGTGCGAAAGCTACCCATGCTGATCCAGACAATTCTTCTCCAATCAACTGCCTCTGAGATACTCTCCACCAGTCGCTTATATCCCGTTTTCCAATCAGGATAATAAATGACCGGATCAAAATGGATGCCCATTAAAAATCCTGCATCACTGATTTTTTTCATTGCTGCAAGTCGTTTTTCAAGCGGAGCAGATTTATGTTCAACATTTTGAATGATCCATTCCGGATTGATTGACCAGGAGATCACCAATTTTCGATGAGGGATATCCAAAAGGTGATCCACAAGGTCTGTCTTCGTTTTAAACTCCAGCAAAATATTGGGCAAATCTATAACGGTTTCAGCCAACCTGTGCGACAATTTTATGACCGGATCCAATGCAAGGCTATCTGACAATTCGCCGGTGCCTATGCGTAAAAGCCTTGCCGGATTATTCTCCGAAAGAAATTTCAGCTCCTCTTGAATTCGTTCATAATTGGTGTAAACCGTAATCGAAGGATTTGTCATATATCCCTGCAAGAAACAATAGTTGCACTCAATGGGACATCCGGTGGTTTCGTTTACAACCAAATAATTGCAACAGGTGTAGGTATCATTGGTATTTGTAGCACCATGACAATTTTTTATATAGTTCGATTTCTGCCTGGTCAACCATAGATAGCGTTTTCCTTCTGTCATGGATAGTCTGGATGCGATTTGGACAAAGTGCTCTTCATCTCCCACAATTTCAACCGGCAGACGAGAGAAGTGCTGGAGTATATCCTGTGTTATCCGATCCTCCTTGGAAACCTCATCGATAAATATTTTTTTGAATTTATACTCAGTCAATTGAACATCCCCATGAACTAATCTACATTGAAATTAAGACGCAGCTAAACATAGCTCATCTAATTTAACCAAATTTTCAGTTTTTCCTATTGCAATCAGTCTGTCACCCTTTATAATCACGGTGGCTGAATTAGGATTATAGATATACTCCTTATCCTCCCTTACAATCGCTACAATGATGATATTTAGATTTTGCCTTATTGGCGATTCTCCCAGAGTATGATTTACCAACGGAGAATCAGCACGAACACTTACTTCTTCGATGCTTAAATCAGGACCTTTTTGGAAGGCAACCAAATCAATAAAATCTACCACACCGGGCCTCAGCAATAAATTTGTCATTCTCTGTGCTCCCAACTCGGCGGTCTTAACAACCCGATTGGCCCCGGCCTTCATTAATTTTGATTCCGATTCTTCGGCCATTGCTCTTGCCACAATAAAAATATCGGGATTGATATTTTTTGCCGAGAGAGTTGTAAAAACATTTTCAGCGTCCGTGGCAAGGGTTGCTACAAGCCCTTTTGCTCTCTTTAATCCCGCCGAAATCAAAATATCATCAGACGTTGCGTCTCCATTAACAAATAAAAACCCCCGTACAATTATTTGGTCAATCTTTTCCGGTTCCTTTTCAATTACCACAAACGGGGTTTTTGCAGCATGCAATTCATCGCAAATTCCTCTGCCAACCCGACCGTAACCGCAAACGATATGATGATCTTTTAACTCTTCAAGCTTTCTACTCATACGCCGTCTCCTGAACAACTGTGTTTCGACTAATAGTTGTACTGTTCTCCCACCGGTATAAGCAAGGGTGCCTACCCCCGAGATTATCAGAAGGATCGTAAATATTTTTCCTGGTATCGTTAATGGGTGGACCTCTCTAAATCCAGTCGTAGAAATGGTGATTATTGTCATATATAAGGCATCTACAACATTCCAGTCTTCCACAAGGATGCTATAACCTATTGTACCAATAATTATGATGGCTAAAAAAATAATCAGACCAAATTTTATTTGATTCCAGGCGCTATCTATCATTACGAATCCAATAGTGAGGAACTAATCAACAGCATCACAACCCGATACAAAAATCCCATCAGTGTATAAGAAATACGCTCCACAGATTAAAGCTAAATTTAATCATGATAACCTGTATTCCCAAAGAGATGTTTATTGACCACCGATTGATCTTTATGACTATTTACGAAGATTTATAGAACTTTAAAACGGCACGGCAAACTTTTCAGAAGGTATCTTCGTGAATCGCTTGCATTTCCATAGAGAGATGATCTATATTTAGCGCCTGAATTGGGTGTACATAAGATTTACATCTTCAGTCTATTATTAATTCTCGAAGGTTTATGACAGAAAATAAAAGAAAATCGCCATCGCTCGAGAGCGATTTACTTCTTGATATCACAAAAAAAATAACCTCAACTTTGGATTTTGAAGAGGTATTGGATTTAATTGTGGATTCACTATCGAACCTGGTTTCCTATGATGCCGCCGGGATTTTGCTTGTTGATGAAAGAACCGGAACACTTCGTCAAATGGCAACTCGGGGGTATGATCGTGATATGTTGGAGAAATTTCCCCTTAAGATTAATCAGGGAATCAGTGGCCAGGTAATACAAACAAAAAAAGCATCCATTATTTCCGATGTTTCTAAGAGTGCTTACTACTTCCCTTCACGACCGGAAACCAAATCACAAATAACAGTTCCCCTTTTTAGCGGAGAGGACGTTATCGGTGTCTTGGTATTAGAAAGCAATAAATTAAACCATTTTATTCAGTCTGATTTAAAAAGACTCACGGCATTTGCAAGTTTAGCATCAATCGCAATTGACAACGCAAAATTATATGAGGATTCTCTGAGGAAGGAACGATTGGAGAGTGATTTACTGGTCGCCTCAAAAATTCAAAAAGCCTTACTGCCAACACGACCAACATGTGTTCCCGGGTTACGGTTAGAGGCGGTAAATATCCCGAGTTTAATCGTTGGAGGAGATTTTTATGATGTCTTCCGGTCGGATGGAAACCAGCTTGGAATAGCCATTGGAGATGTTTCCGGGAAGGGTACACCCGGTGCAATACTGATGGCGGTGGTTTATGCGGGATTCAAGAGTCTGGTAAAAGAAATTTACCAGGTGTCGGAAATTGTTGCTAGGCTTAACAACTTAATCGAAGAAGCCACTACATCCGGTTATTTTGCCACATTTTTTTTAGGAATCATCGACCCTGCGAAAAATCAGTTGTCGTATTGTAATGCAGGGCATAATCCTCCCCTGTTAATAAATCATCAAAAAAATGTTGAATATTTAGATAAGGGTGGTATGTTGCTTGGTTTTTTGCATGACCAAAGCTATACACAGCAGATTGTAGAATTTAAGAAGAGTGATTATCTGATTTTATATACCGACGGTGTCACTGAGGTTAAAAACCCGGGCGGCGAGGAGTTTGGCGAAACCAGATTAAAAAATATTGTACTCGATAATTTTGGTGAATCACCTATGGAAATGAAAAATGCCGTTCTGAAAGCGATCGAAGATTTTTCGGGCAGAACGGATTTCCCGGATGATATTACTCTTCTAATTGCGCGGAGAGAATAATACCTTATGATAGAATCCATCAACCAACAGTGGAAAAAACTTAAATTATTTGACAAAGCTGTTATCGCTTTTTTTTTGATTTTAAATATCCTAATTTCCATTTTTTATTTTAATGTAGACATTTGGTACATTCGATTTGTATCTCACTTTTTAGTAATTTTGGCAGTGTTATATCTAATTCCCTTGTTAGATTTAAAGAATAATCGATTGCTCCATTTTTTAAGACATTGGTATCTCGTCTTCACCTTAATATTAATTTATTGGAATGTCGGCAATTTCATCCACCTCATTTTTCCAAGTCATTTCGATTACCTCATCATTTCTTTCGAAGAATCCATGTTTGGGATACCACCCAATATTTGGATTCAGAGATATGTTAATCCATTTCTCACTGAAGTAATGCAACTGTCTTATGCGGTTTACTGGTTTGTCATTCCCGTGGGTGCAGGAATATTTTATTTTAATCGTAGATATCGGGAATGTGAGTACTTGTTATTTTTTACATTTGGAACCTTTTTCCTGTCTTATCTTTTTTTTATTTTTGTTCCTGTCGCGGGACCTCGCTTCATGATGATAGATCAGATATACGTTGAGTACAAAGGACTATTTTTAACAGGGCTATTTAGAAGTTTAGTGGAAGGATCCGGTCTAAAAGGCGGTGCTTTTCCAAGTTCACATGTGGCTGTCGCGGTTGTCATTTTGATCTTTGTATGGAAATACTATCCCAACATCGGGAAATGGGGATTTTTGCCAGCCGTTGTTGCCTTATCGCTTTCAACCGTTTACGGCCAGTATCATTATATTACCGACATGATTGCCGGTTTAATCATGGGTATTATCATCGGATTTGTGGGGATCACATGCGCTTCCAAAGCTTTGAGCAGACAACAAGAGATGCAAAAAATACCCCAAAACAAAATACCTGCTTAATCAACTCTATAAATCTATAATCTTGCTTTTCAGAAGAACACTACTTTATTTCAAAAAAAAATCGCTCCATAACAGTTGTTCGGGAGCGATTGTAAGTAAGATAAAAGTACCAATTATAAAGAAATGCCTACCATGGCAGAGAACACCTCGTTTTTAATGTCGCCCGGATCCACAAATGATCCAAATCCTCTGGTATATCTCAAATCCACCACAATTGAACCGAATCCCAAAACATTCAAATCTGCCCCCACACCCAATGCGATGCCAGTGTCACTGGATTTTGCTCCATCAATGTCTGCTTCATCGGTTTGACCACTTTGCTCGGTTTTGGCCTTTGCACTTAATTTAAATGCCAATGTGGGTCCGCCGTACAGAAAAGGCCGGACAATAACAAACGGTATGTCGAACCTTACCAAAACGGGTATTTCCAAATAACTGAGATTCCAAGTATCTTTTGTACTTCCGGATTCACTTTTTGCTCCTTTTTGAGTATAAAGCAATTCAGGTTGTACAGCCACGATACCTAACACACCCACTCGTACAAAAACGCCGCCCAAAAATCCGGACTTTGATTTTGAGTCAGTTACATCATCACCGGTAAATTTTGAGGAATTCAAACCAGCTTTTATTCCTTTGGTAATTTTTACCGGCATACCCGGCGTTTGACCAAAGGCCATACTCAGAAACAACAACATACCTAATATCCCTGCTGCAGCATATGATGCCTTGTTCATACTGAATTCTCCTTCTTTGTTTAAATGAGGTCAAAATTTATTGATTTTCATATTTGTTTTTCAATACTTTTTAAAATCATTTCGTCAATATCTTTTTCCAAATACCAATCAAATTATCTTCTACATGTTGAAAAAAATTGGACCCTGAATTATTTAAACTATACATTTCATTCCTCAAATTAACGAAGACGAATGGAATATTTGTTATCAGGTTACTGATTTGGCTTTCTGGAAGATGGACATCTGTAACCGTAACCAATAGCTTATGAACGTCGGTTGCTGAAAACTCTACTCCAATAAAAAAGGATAATATCCAAAACTTTGTCAGACAGTTTTGCCGGAACCTTTGGAAACACGTTTGAATAACCATCTGATGATCAAAAGCCAAATCGGGCAATGCATTTAACTGAAACCAGCGAGCTTTTGTAGCATCATCCCCTGGAAATAATTCAGCCTTTTGACTTACAGGCAATAAGCCCGCAAATACAACTGTTATTGTTCGTCCTCGTGGGTCCCTGCCAGGATCTCCAAATACACCCAGCTCGGTCAAAGGAATATTATTCATACCGGTTTCTTCCTTCAGTTCTCTCTTAGCGGAGGATAATAGATCCTCCTCCCTTTCAACATAACCGCCTGGTAAAGCCCATTTATCTCGAAATGGTGGATTTTTTCTTTTTATCAATAATATTTCCAATTTGGACCGAAATATTCGGATAATGAAGATGTCTACAGTTACCATTGGACGAGGGTGACTATAGGTGCAGGACATAGGGCTTCACACCGGATTTTATTAAAAAATATTTTGATTATACATTTGGAGGGAATATAGCTTCGCTAATTCAATAACTTTAAAAAGAACATACTTCGGTAGTAACATAATCCGTAAGCTGTCTATTTTACTTCAACAAATACATAAGAAGTCAACCGCCTTATTTGAATACGGAACATAATTTTCTCAGGATTTTTTTTCAGGGTTTCATCCATTATCTTCTTAAATGCTTCCAGATCCCGGACCTTTTTATCATCAACCTCTGTAATGATACTTCCAATGCTTAATCCCGCCAATCCGGATGGAGAAGCTCTGTCTACCTGAAATACATACACACCCTCAGTGCTAAGCGGCATATTGTAATCATATAAAATGTCCCGGGTAATTTCGCGAACTTCAAAGCCCAAAGACAGGAGTAGATATTTCTCAGCCCGATCAATTGAAGTAGGTGCAGCAGCCAATGCCACCTGTTTTTCAATAATTTCCCCATCCCTGAAGACAGATAATTTGACTTTGCTATTTGTAGGTTGTTGTGTAATGAGTTCTCTAAACTGTTCTAATTCTTCATCCATTTTTATATTTAAATCCTTATCATTGAAAGCAAGAATTACATCACGAACTTCTAGCTTAGCTCTCTCAGCGGGAGATTTTGCATAAACCTGATCAATCACAACACCTCCGCCTGCTGAAATTTTCCAATAATCTCTTAGTTCGGGCGTCAGAGCCTGCATCCGAATTCCCAACCATGACTTTCCCTTGTAATATTCTTTGGCGATCTGTGGCGGGTTATTGATTAGATCAACCAACCATTCACTGGGGGCTATCTCAATATAACTGTTGCCATATCCTTCGTAGTCCATTGGCTCGTGATATCCATAATTTTCCCGGGAACGAATAGTCACACCAATTGCTTCACCCTCCTGCGTAAAAACTGCCCCACCCGGTGATAGAGAATTTAACTTCTGATTCAATAAAAATTTTTCCCGTGGTTTTTCGATAACTGCATTAATTATAGCGGGAGTCAGCAAGGGCTTAAAATCCATGGATTCACCTAATAATTCTAAAAGATAAATTGGTTCCCCAATCTTTATATCCGATGTGGATGAGAATTCCACGGCCGGTAAAGATTCTGATAACGATTCATCATTAATTTTTATAAATGCAACCTTTGCTAAATCATCTTTTCCAACAAATTCTGCTTCATATTCTTTATCGTTGTATAATTTTACTTTAAAATCACTTGGTTCTCCGGAATAAAAAGAAGCTCCACCGCCAGAAACGATATCCAGTGATAACGGATAGACATCACTACTCACCATAACCAATCCATCAGGCTTAACGATAATTCCTATCCGGTTCTGTTTAATTTTGGTGAAAGAGCCGATTTGGGATGGGCTGACTACATTTTTAAAATATTTCACCACACAAATACTCTTTTTACTCGCCTCAAAAACCCGAATAGCATCCTGAGCAAAAATTTTAGTTATTGTTCCACTGAAGAATAAACTGTATAGAATTGTAATTCGAATGATGAACTTTGACATACTACTCCAACCCTGTTTCGGTATACTTTTTCGAATTCAGTTTTATAACTGAATAATAAGGATGACCATTGCGAATCAATTCGAGAAATGCAGTTTTATGTTCAGGATTCTGCGTAATCAGCTTGTATCCACTTCGGAAATCATCGATATTGGTTATTGGTGTATCATTCATTTTCCTTAATACATCACCATTTCGAATATTCGCTAAATCTGCAGGGCCTCCGGCTTTTACTCCTGTAAAATACACCCCATTAAAATCACTTAACATCTGCATTCGATAAATATGCCACTCTAAATTCTTAACAACCGCACCAAATTCGTTTGCCTCAAATTCTGGTTTGTCAACCAAAGGTTCTGCCTCTGTTTGAATTTCCTTTGCAAATTCCTTTTCATTTCGCCATAAGTCAAATTTAATTTTTTCGCCAATGGGAAGATCGGCAATTTGCTTTCTGACAAACGGTAAATCCTCTTCAAATTCGGCGTTAACGGGAATATTATCTATTTGCTGAATCACGGAACCCTGTTGCAGGCCTGCTTTTTTCGCAGGAGAATTTTCTTCAACTTGGGTAATCAATACACCACTTAAGGATTCGATTCCCAAATATTCTCTATAATCTTTAATCTGTTGGAGTTCAACGCCGATCCACGCCCTGGTTACTTCTTTGCCATTGATTATTTCCTCGGCCACCTCTTCTACCAGATTTATGGGAATAGCAAAGCCCAAATTTTCAGCAAAAAAAACCGCCCGGGTGTTTATCCCGATCACCATTCCGGTTAAATCAATAAGAGGACCCCCACTGTTTCCTGGGTTGATGGCCGCGTCAGTTTGAATCCAAAGATTAAACGGAGAGATCATATTTCCCCGATTTGGGAAATATCGATCGATTGAACTAATCACTCCCATGGAGACCGAACGAGAAAGTCCCAGAGGACTCCCAAGCGCCAGAACGATTTGCCCCACCTGAAGGCTATCGGAGTCACCTAGATTAGCAAATGGGATTTCCCACCCATTTAATTCTTCAGCATTCAGCTTCAGTACAGCAATATCAGTGGAGGGATCAGTACCTACCACACTGGCTGTTATTCTTTTTTTATTTGAAAGGGTACACCATACTTTTTCAGCATTTTCTGCAACATGGTGGTTCGTAAGCACATAACCCTTCGCAGAGAAAATAACACCGCTTCCAGTTACCAATGTCCGTTCTTTCTCACCCGATGTAAACACTTTTTTTATCGGTTCAACATGGACGAGAGCGGGTAGTACTTTATCCCTGGCTCTATAGATTTCTTTTTGTATCTCTAGCGCGGTTGGTTGGGCAAAGCAGAGAAGTGTAAACACTAGCCCTGTTAAAATAACAAATATGACTTTCATTTCTTGTCCAAATTTCGTTAAACTAATAAATATAATCAATTAAAGACTGAATTACTAACAGGATTTAAAGGAGAAAATCGATCTTTCATATGAACATTTGATAAATAATCGAGTTGTCCGGTATAAATAATTATCATAATATTTATTGCCTCAATTAAAAGGATTAATTACTACTCACAGTTTAACAATGATCAGACTATCAACGAACCTTGAAAACCAAAATGCAAAAATTGTGCTAAAAGAAGGGCGGGAGAAATCCGTTAAAAATTTTCATCCCTGGATTTTTTCCGGAGCTATTGACCGAATTGAGGGAAATTTCGTTCAAGGTGATCTCATTTCCGTTTATTCACAGAATGATATTCGTCTTTGTAAAGGATTTGTTAATACCAATTCTCAAATTACCGTTCGGGTGCTCACATTTTCGGATGAAAATATTAGTGCTGAGTTTTTTCAGAAGAGAATCAAACAAGCGTTACGATTAAGGGAAGTGATTATCCCTTCAAATACAAACGCCTATCGGCTGATTAATGCCGAGGGTGATCTGTTGCCAGGATTAATTATTGACAGGTATGACACATGTCTCGTTATGCAAATAAGTTCAATCGGTGTCAGTCGAATCAAAAATCTTATAGTGGAATTGCTGATCGAGTTATCAAATTATGAATGCATAATAGAAAAGAGTCAAGGCAAATCGCTCCAAATGGAAAGAATGAAACCGGTGATGGTGGTATTATACGGTGAAATAAGGAATCCGATCCAAATTTATGAAAACGGAATAAAATTTTTGGTCGATATAACGGGGGGACAGAAAACAGGATTTTTTCTTGATCAACGTGAAAATAGACAACTAATTTCAACTCTCAGTAAAGATAAAAATGCGTGCAATTGTTTTTCATATACAGGCGGCTTTAGTCTGTACGCCGCATTAAATAATGCAAATACTACATCGGTTGAATCCAATCAAAATGCTCAGGATTTGGCAAAAAAGAATTTTGAATTAAATAAACTGGACCCCGACAAACATGAATTTATTACAGCCAACGTTTTTGAATTTTTAAGAAATTCAAGTGATAATTTTGACATAATTATTCTCGATCCCCCGGCGTTTGTAAAAAGGAAACAAGATCTACTAAGAGGAACGAGAGGCTACAAAGATATTAATCGGTTGGCGATGCAGCGAATTCGCGATAACGGTATACTTTTGACTTGTTCATGTTCAAATTTTGTTAGTTGGGAATTATTTCAGAAAGTTATCTATTCAGCGGCGAAAGAAACGGGACGGAAAGCAAAAATTTTACAGCGGTTGGGGCAACCGGCTGATCATCCCATCAGTTTATATCATCCCGAGGGGGAATATTTAAAAGCCTTTTTGCTGCAGATATCTGATTAGATAACCTTAAATTCATCTCATATCATTGATAAACAATGCAGCTTGATAGACATCATGTGCTATATAGTCCGGTTGAAAAGAATTTTTAATCGACTTCAGCTTCAGCCTTTGATTTATCCCAAAACCGGTTAAGACTAAGATGCTTTTCATTCCAAGAGATTTACCCGTTAGTACATCGCTCAATTTATCTCCAATGATGATTGAGCGCAAGATATCCAACTTATGCTCCTTTATTGCTTGATAAATCATACCTGGCTTTGGCTTTCGGCAGTTACAGTCTATTTTATATTCGGGAGATCCGTACTGAGGATGGTGAGGGCAGTAATAAATTCCATCTATCTTTATGGCACTTTTAGCCAACAAATCCAACATTTTTTCATTTACATTCCGGACTGTTGTTTCATTAAAAAAACCACGAGCGACTCCACTCTGATTAGAAACAACAATAAGTTTATATTTAAGATTTTGAAATATTCTTAAGGCCTCAATAGCACCAGGAATAATTGTGATCTTTTCAGGTGAATCCAGAAAACCTACTTCTTCGATAATTGTGCCATCTCTATCGAGGAATATTGCAGGCAGATTCTTTACTTTCTTCCCTACATCCATAAAAATTTTGTTATTGTTACCCCTGAAAAGTTTTATCAAGATGAACAAACAAAATACCTCCGTGAGTAAAAATCTCGGAGGTTTATTTATGGTCTAGATAGAAATGCCTTTTTCTATTTCTTGAGAGCTTTCTCATATAATTTTAAATATTTCTTTGCGGAATTGGCCCAAGAAAAGTCCGCTCTCATGCCACTTTTCTGTATTTTTTGCCAAGTTTTTTCATCCTTAAACGTGTTGACAGCTCTTTTTATTGTCTTGAGTAAATCTTTTGATGAATACTCAGTGAATGTAAAACCGTTCCCTTTCCCTGTATCTGGATCAAAGTCGTTAATAGTATCTTTTAATCCGCCGGTTTCTCGCACAACAGGAACCGTACCGTATTTTAGGCTGTAGATTTGATTCAACCCACAAGGCTCGAACCTGGAGGGCATCAAAAACATATCAGCACCGGATTCAATATGATGAGCCATGTTATTGTCATAGCCAAAGTTTACAGCGAATTGTTTAGGAAACTTTTTTTGATACCGTGCAAATTTCTTCTTATAATCTGGCCCGCCATCGCCTAATAAAATGAACTGAACGTTCAATTTCATTATATCTTCGAATGCTTCGCTAATAATATCAAATCCTTTTTGATCGACCATTCGAGAAATCATTCCGATAAGCGGTACAGCCGGATCAAATATTAAGTTATTCTTCGCACATAATGCCTCTTTATTCTCACGCTTCAGTTCCAAAGATTTACTGCTGTATTGTCTTGTAATAATGTTATCTACTTCAGGATCCCAGATAGAATAATCAACACCGTTCAAAATACCGGACAGATCTTTTTTTCTCAATTCTAAAAACTCTTCCATACCAAATCCATATTCCGGATTTGTGGTTATCTCGATGGCGTATTGTTCAGATACTGTATTAAGCACATCCGCAAATATGATTCCCGCTTTTAGAAAGTTAATCTTACCATAAAATTCAAATTCTCCACCCTTATTATAGTGTTGCTCCTCTATCCCAATTTTTTTTGCTTCCTCAACTGGAAATATCCCCTGATAGGCTAAATTGTGAAGGGACAATACCGTCTTGGTATTTTTAAAAAATTTATCCTCCTTAAAGTAGGTTTTTAAATAATAGGGGATCAATGCCGTCTGCCATTCATTGCAGTGAATTATATCGGGTTGCCAATAGAGTAGTTTTAATGTCTTTAAAACCGCCATACTAAAATTCGCAAACCTTTCCGCATTGTCCGGATAATCCTTACTTGTATCAGGATCAACATAATAATCCTTTCGATCGAAATATTCTGGTATGGATAGGAAGTATACATGAACTTTTGAGTTCGGTAAAAAAGCTGTCTTCCCGTTCGCATATTTAAGTTGATTGTTTAGTTCAACTTCAACCTCTCTTAATCGTATAACTTCCCGGAGCACATATTTACGTTCATTTATCGATTTATAATTGGGCATCATTACTCGCACATCCTGACCCATCTCTTTATGAGCAACCGGGAGAGCACCGGCAACATCTGCGAGTCCACCAGTTTTAGCGAAAGGAACGACTTCAGAAGAAACATAACAAATCTTAAAATTCTGCATTTATTGTCCTCATCTAGAATTAAACAGCAATATCTCTCAAATATGATGCGGCTTCCTCGGGACTTGTGGTGTTTATATAAAAGCCCGTTCCCCATTCGAATCCGGCTGTTCGAGTAATTTTCGGCATTATTTCGATATGCCAATGATAGGAGCTCAATTCTTCTTGCTGCAAAGGTGCCGTGTGAATCACATAGTTATACGCAGGGTGCTGTAATGCTTTATTTATTTTTAATAAAGTAGTCTTAATTGAAATTGCAATGTGTAATAATTCCTCATTGGTGATTTTTTCAAAATGCGAACAATGTTTCTTGGGTAATATCCATGTTTCAAAAGGAAAACGGGGAGCGAAAGGTTCCATCACCAGAAAATGATCTTCCTCAAAAACCAGTCGGGATTTGTCCTTTCTCTCTTGCTGGATGATATCGCAGAATATGCACCTCTCTTTGAGTTTGAAATATGAACCCGCCCCTTGGAGCTCTTCCACAACATTCCTAGGGATAATAGGAGTTGCTATTAATTGTGAGTGCGAATGGGATAATGTGGCCCCTGCCGCATGACCATGGTTTTTAAAAATAATTGCATATTTCAAACGAATATCTTTTTTTAAGTCCAGAATTCTTTCTTTATATGTTCTGAATATGTCCTGAATAGTAGATTTATCCAAATCAGTCAAACATAATTGAGGATCAGGGGTTTCAATAATCACCTCATGTGCCCCCACACCACTCATCATATCATACATTCCATCTCCCCTACGATGCAATTCTTCTTCAACTTGTAATGCTGGATATTTATTGGGAATAACCCTTAACGCCCATCCGGGAGAATTTGGAGGTAAATTATTGGGCCGAATGGCGTATATTTCTGGGGGCGTCATCTGTTCATTGCCCGGTGCAAAGGGAGAAAATTTACTGTTTTTCTTTATAGAACTCTCTATCACATCAACTGGCCGGTTACTGCGTTCTGGAGAAATAATGACCCAGCGATCCATCACTGGGTCCTTACGAAGTTCGGGCATAGTCGCTTTCGAAATACAGTTTTAATCAATAATTTTTAATAACTTACAAATTTAAGAAAAAAACTAAAAATAATCAAGTTCTAAAATGGGCACGGTTATGCCCGCATGATCAATAAGACACCACAAATCATAAATATAGTAAATAAAAGATTTTTAATAACCTTTCTCTCGTTTAGAATTAAATAACCTAGAAGAACACTAACGATAACTCCAGCTCTCTTAAATGCGATAACATAACTTGCCAATAGATATTGATAAGCAGAAAACTGAAAGAATACCAATGGTCCGGCAATTAACATTAACACTGCAAAAGATTTGGTATCCACAGAAAATCTCCTAAAATTTTTTCTTTCTCTAAATAATACATAAGGCAAATATGATAGAGAGAGCATGACATTTATAATGACCCCATAAAATGCTGCAGAACTGCTAAGAACTGCTACTTTTTCAACACTAGCGGAAACTGCCCAGATTAATGCCACAAATAACATCAATCGTGTTCCTTTATCACTTATCAAAGATCTGAAAGGACTGACTAAATCTTTTGAATCAAGGTGTATACCATAAGCTCCAAATATGATAAGAATAATGCCTATTACTCCCCGGATGGTCGGGATTTCTCCCAAAATTACAAATCCAATGGGTATCAAAAAAAGTGGTGTAAAAGCCGTAAAAGGCATGGTGCGGGAAATAGTTGAAAGGGAGAGGGCTCTAAAAAAAAGATAGTAAGCAAAAAGATTTACCAGGAAACTTAAAAGAGTTGCCCAAATAAAATCAAACCATTGCACTACGGGAAATCCATTAAAAATTGCTATTACCAAAACAAATGGGAAGGCGAGAGTAAAATTTGCCCATGCTATGATCGCCGGGCTATAATGCTTGGTTAGTATTTTGCCATAGGTACCTAATAAACCAAAGAAAATGCAGGTGAGTAATGCAAATAAATATCCAATCATTTAATACTGAACAAATTTTGATGCCAGAAAGTCTTGCAGATTAAACTCATTCAAATCTAAACGCTTTTCACCTTATAAGATTATCCGGATTTAAAACGTTTCACTCTTTTGTAGAAAAGAGAAGGTGTGAAATATTAATATTTTGCTCTGGTTAGCTCCAAACAGGTCAAAGATAACTTTTTAATCTCACTATTTAAAGATAGTTTTTCAACAATTCTGATTTTAAATGTTCAAAAGCATCGTCTACATTATTCGAAAAATGGATTAGATTTAGATCTTCCTCATCAATAACTAAATTTTCTACCATTGCTTCAAAATTTAATATTTTCTGCCAATATTCAGTTCCGTAAATAACAATAGGCATTCTTTTCTTAACTTTTTTTGTTTGAGTCAAAGTTAATACCTCCCATAGTTCATCCATTGTTCCAAATCCACCTGGGAAAATCACAAGGGCCTTGGCTAAATAGATAAACCAGAACTTTCTCATGAAAAAGTAATGAAATTCAAAATTCAGCTCATCGGTAATATAGGAATTTGAGCCTTGTTCAGCAGGAATAGAGATATTTAATCCAATGGAATGTCCGCCTTCTACTTCGGAAGCCCCGCGGTTGGCGGCCTCCATAATTCCAGGTCCTCCCCCTGAACAGATGATAAACCTTCGCTCATGATTCTTTAAAGTAATAGACCATTCTGTTAATAATTTGGCTAATTGACGGGCATCTTCATAATATCTTGACATCTCAAATTGTTTTGTACAGAATTTCAATAGAAGTTCGTTTTCCGGGTCCCGGTTGATCTCATATGCCTTTTTAGCGGCCTCATATTTTTTTTTAGCTCTATTGTTAGGTATGGTCCTCGAAGATCCAAAAAAAACGATGGTATCCTTAATTTTTTTTTGTCGAAAACGACGTTGAGGTTCTAAATACTCTGAAAGTATTCGTATTAATCTCGCATCGGCACTATTTAAAAATTCCATATTTTTATATGCTTTGTGTGGTTTTGATTTCATTTTGTACCTACTAATAAGGAAATTATTGCTTCGGCAAAACCATCAACGTGTCTAGTATGGTTGCACGTTACGATATTGTCGTCTACAACTACTCCTTTTTGAATTAATTTTGCCCCCTTTGCTTCCATCATACGAGCTGAATCATAATCGGGATAAACAGAAATTTTTTTACCCTCAATAATACCCGCATTGGCCAGGGTAACCGGTGCGGTAGAGGCAGCAGCAATAATTTTCCCTTCATCGAATGCTTTTTTCACAAGTTTATGAGTATCAACATCATCCCACAAAAACAATCTTGCCCCATAACCACCAATCAATACTATTGCATCATAGTCACCTGCATTTACATCTGAAATCGCAAGATCAGGAACGACGTACCCTTCTAATCTGCCAATCGCCTTCTCGAGACTTTTACTGCTGACATATAAAGTCGCACCCTCTTCTTCGAATATGGTTCTTACTTTTTCAAATTCTTCTTCATTATAATTTTTCTGACCTACAACAAGTAGTAATTGTTTACCAACCAGCCGACCCATAATTTCCTCCAGACATTTGACTTTTTAAAGTAAATAATATCAGACAATATTTTTACCTGATATAATCAGGTCAGTTTAATCGTAAAATTAATCAATTAAATTAACACGAATCAGTATTTTAAAGCAATAGCTTTCTAGTTATGTGGCATCTCATCGCTTATGAACAGTAAATCCGTAAAGAAAAAAGAAACGTGTATCTTTTTTGGAGAATCACTTTGAAATATAAAAATAGATGAACACCAAAATAAAAAAGACCGGAAATATCCGGTCTCTTTCAAACAAAACTTTTTCAATCAGTTATTATTATTTTTCAGGTAATTCCCGAACTGCCAGAATTTGATTATATTTATCAGCGTCATGAAAAACTTCGAGAGCTCTTTTTGTTTGTTGATCATAATTCAATGTATTTCTGATTCGCGCTTTAGTACCTCCTAACTTTTCGGCAAACTCGGCCTCTAACATCTCGCTAATAATTTCCTTATTTTCCTGTAATATTTTTGACTTTTTGGCAGTCAGTTTTTGGATCGCAACTGTTATTAAATCTTTCAAATCCTGGTCGTAATCATTCTTTTCAGCAATTTCCAAGAATTCGTCTAGCTCTCTCCGGCCTTGCATTTCATAACTAATGTTTTGTTCCATAATATAATCCATAAATTCACCGAGAATTGCATCATCCACATGAACTGGACCATTCTTCTTTATTTCAGCGTGTTTCGAAAGATAATCAACCGTAAATTGGAAAAGATATCCCCGTCCAGAGAGAATCATCAAATACCTATTAGGAAGATTTTCTAGGACATCAATATCCGGTTTTACCCCACCACCACCATGAACAATTCTATTATTTTTCGTACGAAAATCAATTTTATCGTCATACTCAATACTATCGGATAAATTTGTGAATACTTCCTTGTTCTTCTTATATTCTTCCTTTTGAATTGAACGTCCAGAGGGTGTATAATATTTGGCAGTAGTTACCTTGAGATATGCTTGAGAAATTTTATCGATGGGATATACTTTTTGAACCAATCCTTTTCCAAAACTGCTCTCTCCAATAATAACACCCCGATCTAGATCCTGAATTGCTCCAGCTACAATTTCGGAAGCACTTGCACTGAACTGATCAATTAAAATTATCAGGCCTTCATTCGGTAGTAATGGCTGTTCCTCGGTATAAAATTTTGTTTCACTCTCATGTGATCCCTTTGTCGATACCACTAATTCTCCAGAATTTAAAAATACATTGGCAACTTCTACTGCGGCCGAGAGTAAACCTCCGGGATTTTGTCTCAGATCTAAAATAACCCGCTCTATTGTATCTTCTGATTGGAGGTCGCGGATGGCATCTTTTAATTCCTTACTGGCCTTATCAGAAAATCTTGAAAGACGAATAAAAGCAGTACCGGGTTCAATAAATTCAGCAAAAGTGACATCGCTAATAACAATTTCTTCACGCGTAAAACTAATCACAATTGGTTTGTCAACCATTGGTCTTTCAAATTCAATGGTAACTTCGGTTCCGATTTTTCCTCTCAATTTCTGAGATGCTTCCTCAAGTGATAATTCCTCGGTGGGAATACCATTGATCTTTGAAATAATATCGCCCGCCTGAACCCCTGCTCTTTTCGCCGGGGTATCGTCCATGGGTGACATGACCGTAATTTCACCATTATGAATCCCTATCTCCATCCCAATACCACCATACTTTCCACGAGTTATCATTTGTAAATTCTGAGAACCGGGATCCTCATAAAAAACAGTGTAGGGATCGAATTCTTCCAGCATACCATTAATGGCGGATTTACTCAGACCTTCCGGATCCAATTCATCAACGTAGTTTCGAGAAATCGTTTCGAATACTTCTTTTAAATAAAAAAGACCCTTATCGATTTTGTAATATGTGTCATTGTTTCCACTAGCTGCATTATTGAACAGCCAAAAGGCGGAGAAGACGACAACAACAATAAGTAAAACAGAACATATTTTTCTATTTTGAGACATTTGTATACCTCCAAACAACTGTAACTCCTAATATATACAAAAATACTTCAAAAAGTTTCTTTTTCATAAAAAGGACTTAAATATTTATTATCAGCTAATAATTTCTTGCTTGCACGGCCGGCCTTGTCCTATTTCTTTTCCGCGGAGGAAAGATTCCATATTTCACCAAGAGTAGACCAGATATTACTCGCAATCTCATTTGCAGGGGCCATTCCGTCCATTTTAATAATTCGTTGTGGATTATTTTTCCATAGAATTATATATCCGTCGCGGATTTTATTATAAAACAATTTCCCCCCTTTTTCCATTCGATCTCTCGGGAATTTGTTTTTCTTCCGCCGTTTCTCAGCTTCTTCTGGTGGAATATCTAAAAAGAAAGTTAAGTAGGGCTCAAGTTTAGATGTGGCGAATTGATTAATTTGTTCAATAAAATTTAGATCTATACCACGGCCATAGCCTTGATAAGTTGTCGTCGAGTCAAAAAATCTATCTGCAAGAACATAGATTCCTTTCTCTAAATCAGGTATGATTGACTGATTCACCAGCTGAGCTCGAGCAGCTGAGTAAAGAAGTAACTCGGTATTGTGGTGCATGTTGGTATTCTCAATGTCAAGTAAGATTTGTCTGATTTTTTCCGAAATGGCCGTACCACCCGGTTCTCGCAGTACTTTTGCAGATAACTTCATTCGGTTTAGTTTTTTGACGAGCAATTCTATTTGGGTGGATTTTCCGCAAAAGTCAATACCCTCAAATGAAATGAATGATCTATATTCTCGCATAAATTTATATTTCTTTAATTAATCGTAATTATAAAGAACAGTAAAGGCTTTCAAATATTTACGGTGCTGAGACAACTTAGAATATCAAAAGATTTTTTTTGAAGTCCATTTGCTCTTTCTAAATCGCCAATAATTTAGGCTGAATCGAAACGTTTCATCCACTCCTTGAATAAACCATAAACCAACTAATCCAAATCCAAAAATAAATGCTGAAACGTATGCACCAATTGTTTCGAATAAAATAACACTGATGATGGCAAGCCACATTAACCAGGAGAGATCTGCGCCTCCACGAAGGTTACCGGTAAATACTATATTTATGGCTTTAGGAATTTGTATGATAGCGACAGTAATCAATACAGGCGCTCCATATGTAATGATTGCCTGGTCTGAAGTAAAGAGAGTAAGTAATCCTTTTCGGAAGATAATCATTAACGAGGAAACAATCACTGCAAAAATCAATGCCACGCGACCCGCAATCCTTCCAATAATCAAGGCTTGTTGATTTTCAGAGGCCCCAATATTTTTACCAACCAGAGTCATCGATGCCAAACCGAAACCGGTAAATGCCATCGTGAGAACCGACTGAATTCTCAAAAAAACCTGATGTGTGGCCAGGGCTACAATACTCATCCGGGCTGCATAAAAACTTAAAATCAATTGACCAACCGCCCATACTAACTGTTCCACGGTCGTTGGTACGCCTAGTTTAAACAATCTCTTGAACGTCTCAAAATTTATAGAGGCGTATTCCCGAAAAGATAGGAACAATAATGATTTCCGGCTCCGGAGATAATAAAGAGTGTAAAAAAGAGCGGTTGAATGTGCAATACTTGCGGCAAGCGCCGGACCTTTCGCAACTAAATTGAATCCGAAAATAAAGACAGCAGATAGGATGATATGAACAGAGTTGGTGTACAGATTTACCTTCATAGTTAAAATAGTATCGCCTGCCATTCTCATTATTCCCAAACCGATAAAATTTACAATTATGAACGGACCAAAATAGGACAATATTTGCAGATATTGTACACCATACTCACGCGCAATTGGTTCATCCTCACGGATAATGCTTAACAATTGTGTTCCGCCAAAATACCAGATCAATGAGATAAAAACAGACATGATAGTACCCATTAGAAGTGCCTGCCCCAAAACATGATTGGCATTCCAGGTGTCATTAGTACCAAGATAACGCAGAATAATAATTGAAGCACCCACAACAAAAGTGAGTACAACCGTGAAGGTCAGTAAAATTATCTGCAGAGCCATACCAACACCAGCCAGAGCAGCAATTGATACGTGACCGATAAAAGCTGCTTCAATTAACCAGGTAATTGTCTGAGAAGAGAGGTCAACGACGGCTGGAAACGAGGTCTTGATAATATCTTTTAAGGGAGATTTTTCAGAAGTGGTCAATCTCATTCACCCATTCAAGAAAGCATAAAAGAGGGATTAGTGGTCTACGCGACGTAATGATTTGATGCTATATATCTCTAAGAATATCATCAACTTTCTATCAAAATTCTTACTTATAATACTCATAATAATCCGCACCAAGATGAGTTATCTGTTCTTCACCCATCATAAATCTGAGAGTATTTTTAAGCTTCATAGACTGAATAAATAGATCATGTTCGGGATATAATTGCGGTAAATGCATTGGGCTTTTAAAATAGAAAGATAACCACTCCTGTATACCACTAAATCCTGCGCGTTTAGCTAAATCTAAAAACAGAGCCAGATCAAGGACTATTGGTGCTGCAAGAATACTATCGCGGCAAAGAAAATCGATTTTGATTTGCATGGGATAGCCTAACCATCCAAAAATATCAATGTTATCCCATCCCTCCTTATTGTCTCCGCGAGGGGGATAATAATTAATCCTAACCTTATGATAGAAATTTTTATACATGTCCGGATAAATATCCGGTTGAAGTATATACTCCAATACAGAAAGCTTACTCTCCTCTTTTGTTTTAAAAGATTCCGGATCGTCCAAAACCTCGCCATCCCGATTTCCCAGAATATTAGTTGAAAACCAACCCGATAATCCGAGTAATCTCGCCTTGATTCCAGGTGCAAGTATGGTTTTCATTAAAGTTTGACCGGTTTTGAAATCCTTACCACATATAGGTGTTTGAGTTTCTTTGGCCAATTCATGAAAGGCGGGAATATCAACTGTCAAATTAGGCGCTCCGTTGGCATATGGAATTCCCATTTTCACTGCGGCATATGCATAAATCATGCTTGGAGCAATTGCAGGATGGTTATCTTTCAATGCTCTTTCAAATGATTCGATATCTTTGTGAACATCATGGGATTTAAGAAAAATTTCTGTGCTTCCGCACCATACCATAACCATCCTGTCCACGCTATTTGTTTCTTTAAATTTTTGGATGTCTTCCATTACCATCTGGGCATAATCCCATTTTGTACGGGCACTTTTTACAAAACGGCCATCCAGCTTTTTCACATATTCTCTGTTAAAAACGCCTGGCCAAGGTTTGATTGTTCCCAATTCGGTTTTAATCTTATCCAAAAGTTCTTTTTCCAGCACTCCGGCATTTAATGCCGATTCATATGCATCCTCCTCAAAAATATCCCATCCTCCAAAATGAATGTCGTTAAGCTCGGCAAGAGACACGAAATCTTTTATTTGCGGGCTACGATGCTCGGTACGTTTTCCAAGACGGATCGTACCCATCTGGGTTAACGAACCGATCGGTTTAGCAATTCCCCTTCTTACCGTCATCACACCTGCTATAAATGTGGTTGCGACCGCTCCCATACCCGGGGTTAAAATTCCAAGCTTTCCCTCAGCGGAGGTAATATTAATGTCCGGGATTTTATTCATTTCTCTGCTCCATTTTCATGAATAAGTTTCTTAGCCTATATCTTTTGTGGGAGTTATACGTGCAGCTTTTTCATCTTTTTCCAGTTTCCAAACATGATACATTCTCTGAAAAGCGGTAAAGTTAGCTAGTATTGCTATCATCCATACAAATAACAGTAAGACATATTGATGAATTAATGCCCCGACACCGATTGATAAAATTCTCTCTGGTCTTTGCATAATTCCTACCTTGCAGGCATATCCCAATCCTTCTGCCCTTGCTCGAACATAACTTACCATTAGTGACCCACCCAAAGCCAAAACAACCATGATACTTGTTGTGTGATAATTTAACTTCACAAAATGAATCGCAACCCCGAGAAACATAAATACTTCAGAATAGCGATCGAGACTGGAATCCAATAAAGCACCAAATTTCGAGGACAACCCCGTCTTTCGTGCCACTTTACCATCTATTATGTCACAAAGTCCACCCAAAAGAATAAAAATAGCGCCAAGGCGGAGGTCGTGTTTTGCAAAATAGTAAGCACCAATAAGGTTTGAAATAAGCCCCAAAACTGTAAAAAAATTTGGGTGAACATTGAACCGAACAATTAGTTCTATGAAAGGATCAATTAAATTAAGGAATTTTGTCTGTATGGAATTTTGTAACCCAGATAAACTCTTTTTATTCATATATTCACTCTAGCGCCTTTTCAATTTTTTTGAATTTTTCACCCGCGATTAACAGAACAATTTCGCCCTTCAACTTTTTTGATTGTATGATTGACAGGATATCCGTGGCAAATCCTCTGATATGCTCCTCAAATCTTTTGGTTAATTCTCTCGAAATTACAATATAACGATTGCCCATAATTTTTACAACATCTTCTATTGTTTTTTGAATCCTCATGTTTGACTCGAAAAGGATTATTGTACCGGGCTCTGAAGATAAATTTTGCAGTACTTTATTCCGTCCTTTTTTTCTGGGAAGAAAACCCTGAAACAAAAATCGATCAGTCGGTAATCCCGATGCTACAAGAGATGCGACCACAGCCGAGGGTCCAGGAATCGGTACTATATTTATGTCATAATTTACACATTCTACGACTAATCGTTGACCTGGATCCGAAATTGAAGGAGTTCCTGCCTCTGAAACAAGTGCAACGGATTCGCCACTTTTCAGCATGTTCATAATTTGGGGTATTCTCTTTTGCTCATTATAGGAATAATAACTAATAACTCTATTTTTGATGTCATAATGTGATAACAATTTCCCAACAGTTCTTGTGTCTTCCGCACAGATGAAGTCGACTTCTTTCAGAGTCCTTAAGGCTCTGAGTGTAATATCTTCAAGATTACCTATGGGTGTGCTAACCAAAAATAATGTCCCGGTTGGGTTGTCAATATTTGAATTCATTCAATTTTTAAAAATTAATATGAACAAGGTTATGGATGTATTGAGTTGTGATTTAAAATCCGTAAATTATACTTAAATCAGCACCTATGTATTAGAAGCCCGAAAGTATAATTAACACAATCGGGCTTCTGAAAAACTACGGGGATATTAAAGACCAGCCAATGCACCTTTAATATTCAGTATCAATTTGGGCACGCTGTAATTTACCGGAAAAATCGACGTATACCACCTTCGTCTCAGTGAAAAAATCATATACTTCCCAACCGCCCTCACGATGACCGTTCCCTGTCCTTTTCATACCTCCAAATGGCATATGCGCTTCTGCACCAATAGTTGGGCCGTTCACATAGGTAATACCACATTCGATATCTCGAACAGCCCTGAAAGCATTATCCACATCCTGAGTATAGATGGAGGATGAAAGTCCGTACGATACCCCATTCAGAACCTTGATTGCTTCATCAAAATCATTAATTTTTATGACCGAAAGCACCGGACCAAAAATTTCTTCCTGCTCTATTCGCATTCCAGGATTAACATCTACAAAAATTGTGGGTTTATAGAACCACCCCTTAGATAGCTCGCCATCGGCGGCAACATCACCACCAGTAAGTAGTGTTGCGCCTTCATTTTTGCCAATTTCTATATAAGAATGGATGTTATCCCTGGCTCCTTCGTTCACTACCGGTCCCACGTCTGTAGTATCCAACAAACCGTCTCCTAGTTTTAATTGCCCTGTTTTTTCAAGAAGCATGTCGATGAATTTGTTATGAATATTTTTATGAAGTATCAGCCTGCTGGTTGCTGTACATCTCTGTCCGGTGGTTCCAAATGCGCCCCACAAAACGCCTTCGAGTGCAAGTTCTAGATTTGCATCATCCATCACTATTTGGGCGTTTTTCCCGCCCAATTCAAGAGAAATTCGTTTTAGCTCTTTCCCGGCCGACGCATTTATTATGCTCCCTACATCGCTTGAACCAGTAAAACTAATCACATCGATATCCGGGTGTTCCACGATACCCATTCCAACTGCACCTCCACCACCGTGGACAATATTTACTACTCCTGGTGGAATACCTGCTTCAATCAAAATTTCCACTAACTTCGTTGCCGTCGCAGGTGTATCGCTGGCGGGTTTGAAAACAACAGTATTTCCGCAAACCAATGCAGGGAAAATTTTCCAGGTTGGAATTGCCATAGGAAAATTCCAGGGTGTAATAATACCAGCAACACCAATTGGATGTTTAAATGACATATTCATTTTATTAGGTAACTCTGATGGTGTGTTGTGGCCGAAAAGTCTTCGTCCTTCCATGGCTGCATAGTAGGCAGTATCAATGCCTTCTTGAACATCACCGTGGGTCTCGGTTAGCACTTTACCCATTTCACGCGTCATCAACTTTGCAATCTCATCTTTCCGCTCAGTCATCAGATCACCTACCTTTTTTAAGATCATACCCCGATGAGGAGCTGGCATTAATCGCCATTTATCGTAAGATCTTCGAGCACTTTTTACCGCCCTATCCACATCCTCTCTGGTCGACTTTGGGAAAATCCCCACGACCTCGTCCCAGTTGGCAGGATTTCTATTTTCAAAGGTTGCACCGCTCACAGAATTACACCATTCCCCATTTATATAGTTCTGATATATTTGAGACATAATCCGGCTCCTTTTTTTTGTTTGTGCAAATGAACGAAAAAGTACGATTAGCAAGGTAATGAAAATAGATTTTGCAAAACAGAGGAAAATTAAAAACAGGCAGTAAATAAGTGTGGTGCGAAAAGATAATGATTAAAAAAGGAATAATGAGCCCAGATTACATAATTAATTCATTTCTGATTCATGGTCATTTTGTTCAGGATTGAGTTCCTTTTTTGCATATTGTTTGTATAATCCAGATTTGATAAAAACATCCAATATATCTCGGTCAATTTTATTTTGCTCTCCTAATTCATAAAGTATTTTAATTGTTTGGGAAAGTTTCATTGGTTTTTTATAGGGTCTGTCTTTTGCTGTTAGTGATTCGAAAATGTCGGCTATTGCCATAATTCTGGCCTGAAGTGGTAATTTTTCTCCCCTCAATCCTTTGGGATAACCGGTCCCATCCAGTCGTTCATGGTGTCCCCCTGCATATTCCGGCACACGAGATAATTTTTGGGGAAAAGGAAGGTTTTTTAAAATCTTCATACTCATTACAACATGATTTTCAATAATTTTTCTCTCCTTTTCTGTTAACGTACCTTTACGAATGAGTAAATTTTCTAATTCGTCTTTCGTAAGATATTTGTTCGAGGAGCCGTTCCCGCTATAGCATTTTTTTCCAATCTCAATTAATCGTTCGACTTTTTCATGTTCCAAAAATTCATTTGGTGAATTGCATTTTTCTAAAAACTCACGTTCGTCTTCTAATACCTTCAAGTCATTTTGGTAATTTGTTTCGAGTTTTTCCAAGGCGGCTTTATCAGGAATTCCGCTTTGCATCAATTCGATTCGTTCTTTAAAGTATTTAATTTCTCTTTCTTTCATTATTAATTCGAAGCGCGTCTTAATCAATTCAATTCTATTAAATATAGTTTCCAGCTTATAAGCTTTGTCGGCAATATGTTCCGGAGTGGTTATTTTACCCACATCGTGAAGCCAGCTTGCAATTCGTAATTCCTCTAACTCATCATCGGTCAATTTAATATTAGCCAACGGACCTACCTCAACTTTATTGATCAATCGGGCGATCTCCATGGTCAATTCTGTAACTCGGCGAATGTGACCACCAGTATAGGGAGATTTTGCATCGATAGCGGTTGCAATGCCTTTGATAAAAGAATCGAATAAATTTTTCAGGTCAGATATGAGTTGGGCATTTTCAAGGGCAACAGCAGCTTGTGAAGCAAGTGCCGATACCAACTCCGTGTAGTCGTTTGAGAAGGCTATCACTTCTTTCGATTCAGAATCTGTGGCATTTAAGAGTTGAAGGACTCCAATCACTCTGTTTTCATGATTTCTTAGCGGCATTACTAACATCGATTTTGATCGATAGCCTGTTTGCTGGTCATACTTCCTGGGACCGGTAAAATCGAAATCTTCGGCGTCATATACATCTGGTATATTTATAATTTTACCGGTTATTGCACAATAGGAGGAGACATTTGAATAATTTGGCTGACTATTTTTTTCTAAAGGCACAGGAGGTAATACAACACTATTTTCGCTATTTCCACCCATTTTTATACCCAGTGTATCATTTTGAACAACCTCAAAAACCAGCTCATTCTTCGCTTCATCTATTGTATAAATTGTGCCTGCATCTGCATTAGTAATATCTCTTGCACTGGTAAGAATCATTTCTAAAAGAATATTAATATTTTGTTCGGCAGAGAGTGCGATACCAATGCGAGTTAATTTTTTTAGATTTTCGGATTGAGCATCTGCGAAAAATTTAACCTCCTTGTACATGGTATTCAACAGCCGTGTTAATTGCGGATCAGTGCCAGATGATTTTGCTTTAGCCATTAAGCTCAGACCTTTTCATTTTTGTAATTCTTATTAAGATTATCGAATTCTAACGGCGTGATGTGAAGTAACATCAAGTGAATAACCGTTTTCACTAGTTTGTCTGGACGAATAAAATTATGTTCTGGGCAACATCCTTCGAGGAAGTTGGAATAGTATTCCTTATCAGGTATTGGGTTAATTAATTTCGTCGTAATCTATATCTTCAACTTTATTTTCGTCATAGGGAGGGGGATTCACAGGTTCTTTTCGATTTTCATTCACTGACCGTTGTTGACTTGATATCCCAAGGATTCTTTTCACAAAACGAAAAAGCAAATATACGATTAAAGCATAAACTAAAATTCTTATGATCATAACAGACCCTTGCTAAAATCAAAATTAATGATTTTTCTACCTTTTCTATGTTTACTGATTTCAATCAGAATTTGTCTAAAATGATTTTCGTTTCCAACAAAATCAATATTCCCAGCATTAATTATTAATAATGGAGAATCGAAATAGTTCCAGAAATATTCTTCATACAATTTGTTGAGCGAGTCGATGTATTCGTGTTCAATCGTCTTTTCATATTTTCTTCCTCTTTTCCTTATGTTCTGCAATAATCTATCTGTTCCGGCGTGTAAATATATCGCCAAATCTGGTTTTACTACTCGTTTTTCCAGAATATGGGCAACCATGTTGTATAGAGATATCTCCTTTTCATTTAAATTGAGTGTGGCAAAGATTCTATCCTTTTGAAACATGTAATCTGCTATCACTCGCTCGTTAAATAAATCATACTGCATAATTCGTTCTTGCTGACGGTAACGGCTCAGAAGAAAGAAAATCTGAGTTTGAAAGGCGTAATGTTCCGGATCCCGGTAAAATTCTTCCAAAAATGGATTTACCTCAAATTCTTCAAGAATAAGTTGTCCCCCTATAACATTTTGAATCAAGGTTGCAAGAGAAGTTTTTCCTGCTCCTATTACTCCTTCTATGGCGATAAATTTCAGATGATCAAAAATTAATTCCATGAGTCAACCCAATCCGTTTCTACCAATTCCAATTTTGTATCATCTTTGCACTCTTCCATAACCTGGATAATAGACTTTTTTGTATCGGGGGCTATTAGACTTGAATCTATATCCACAATAGGCTGAAGTACAAACTTTCTATTTTGATAATCATAGTGTGGAATACTGAGATGTTCATTTCTGATGACTTTATCACCAAAAAAAATGATATCGATATCAATTTCGCGGGGACCCCATCGTTGTTTTGTTGTTCTGCCAATTGCCAATTCAAATTCTTTGATCTTCTTTAGCAATTTCAGCGGAGACAGGTCCGTCAACAATATACAGGCGCAATTATAAAAATCAGGCTGATCTTTCAGTCCATAGGCGTCACTTTTATAGACAGGTGAAATCTTAGTAATATTTCCAATCAAATTGAGTAGTTCCAGAGCCTTCTGTAAATAGTTTAATTTTGGCTCGATGTTCGAACCGAGAGCGATAAACACGCGCTTCATTTTCTCTGCTGACGATAGACTTCCACTTCAACATTATCCAAAAACCCATTTAGGCTGACTTGTGGTTTACGAACCTTGATTTTTACAGACTCAATAGGAAAATTATTTAATAGATCATAAGCAATTTTATCAGCGAGTGTTTCAAGAAGTGTGAATTTATAACTGCTAAAAACCTGGCTTACTCGAAGAAATACATCTCTATAATTGATTGTATCCGATAAGGAATCGGTTACAATCGCTTCGGATAAATCGCAGGAAAATTCCAAATCAACTTCAAATTTCTGTCCTAATTCCCTCTCCGCCTGGTAATATCCATGATGGGCATAAAATATCATGTTATTTAATCTGATGAATTCCATGTCTATTCAGCTGCTGTAAGACTGATTTCCCATTCCGATTTTGTTAAGGGGTACTCCCCGTTAAAACAGGCATAACAAAACTGATTCCCGTTTTTCACACAGGCGCTGAGGTCCTCTATTTTTAGATATTTCATCGAATCGGCTTCCAAAAATGATTTGATTTCGTCCTCTTCCATATTATTAGCGATCAATTCTTTCTGGGTCGGCGTGTCTATGCCGTAATAACAGGAATGCTTGACGGGTGGAGAGCCGATTCTTAGGTGAATTTCTCTTGCCCCAACGCTTCGTATCATACGAACAAGTTTGCGAATGGTGGTTCCGCGAACAATTGAATCATCAACCACAACCACACTTTTGCCGCACAAGAAATCTTTCAACGGATTAAATTTCTGTCTTACGGATTCATCTCGAATATATTGATCCGGTCTGATGAACGTTCTACCTACATAGTGATTTCGAATCAGACCCATTTGATAAGGAATTTTTTTTGATTCCGCATAACCTAAAGCAATGAAATTAGCTGAATCCGGGACTGGAATAACCACATCTGCATTAAACTCATCATATGAAGCCAGTTTTTCACCAATCTTATGGCGAACACTATAGACGTATTCTTCAAATTGATAGCTGTCCGGCCTGGCAAAATAGATTAATTCAAAAATACATTGGTGTTTTTTTATTTCCTCAGAGTTATTTCCAAATAGAAAATCGTTATTGTTTAATTCGTAGTTCGTGTTTGGTGTGATAACGACAATTTCTCCGGGCTGAATTTCTCGTAAATCGCTCGCCCTTAAAATGTCCAGTGCACAAGATTCTGAGGCAAAAGCAAAATCTTCTTCAACTCTTCCCATCATCAATGGCCGGAACCCCTGAATGTCTCTGAAGAGATATAAATTTTCCCTCGTTAAAAATGCGCTTGAATATGCTCCTTTGATACGATGCATCAATAAATTAATGGCCTCCGTAACTTCCATGTTGTATCGTTCGTGGTAGTAAACAAGAAATCTCCCTAATAGTTCACCGTCATTCTTTGAAGTAAAGTGAACACCTTTATTTTTAAGTTCCATCGCAACTTCGTCGTAATTTACAATATCTCCATTACTCACAATAGAATAAATTGGGCCGCTGAGGGTTTCAATAAGGTATGGTTGCGAATTCCTTAATACAGAACTCCCCCTTGTGGGATAACGAACATGGCCGATAGCAGAAAACCCCGATAATTTTTGAAGAACTTTAGGAGTAAAAACCTCTTTTGCATATCCCATACCTTTATGCAACTGTAGAAATTGGCCATTTGAAACTGTTATACCGCTGCTTTCCTGACCGCGGTGTTGCTGGGCATACAAAGCATACATCGCTTGCTGAGCAGCAATATTTTCTCCTCTACAATAATATCCTACAATGCCACACATACATTTTCCATTCACATAAAATTGGATTCTCTAAAAAAGTAAATTAACATTTCCACCTTCTTTAAACAAGTGTTTTAAATTCGAGAAATGTCGGTTAAATCTCAAATTTTTCGACTTTCAATGAATCCGATTTCCATATTTACAGATACAGATTTTATTATTCAAATCCGATATCTAGCTGTAATTTTTGTTACCCCTTCTTAGGTTTACTCACCGATTTAATCATGAAATTTCACATTTTATTTTATTGGAAAGGTGAAAAAATGGAATAATTAAAATTCTCCGGAAATTTCATATTTTTTTCCGTACTATAAATTTGCTAACAATTTATTCAAAATTTTAATTTATTAAGAATGGTCATGAGGTTGATAATGAATCTCCATATCACTTCTCTTTTTATAGTGTGCTGTCTATCTATCTTAAATATCAATCTATTTCCCCAGAGTGTGGATGTACCTGTCAAAGGTTATGGAATAAGTTTAGGGAACTCAAAGGAATTTACAGGCCTTAGGATTAATTTTCGAGATCGCCATGTTCGCCAAATTAACGGAATAAATTTGACGCTTTGGAAAGCCAAAGAGAATGAAAGAGCCGAGATAAACGGATTTTCATTGGGTTTAATTCCGGAGGCTGGATATCTGAATGGTATACAATTAGGCCTGTTGGGTCTCAGCACGGAAAAAATGTTGAACGGGCTAAATTTGGGATTAATCGGTGCGGGGTCAGGTGACGATATCAATGGAATAACCATTGGAGGAATCGGTGTTGGCAGCGGCGGAGCAATTACCGGAATTACCGTTGGTGGATTGGGAGTTGGCAGTGGCACCGATTTAAACGGCCTCAACATCGGTGGGTTGGGTGTTGGAGCAGGGAGCGACCTGAATGGGGTGAGCATGGCGATTATAGGTGCAGGAGCTGGGAAGGATGCAAATGGATTCACATTTGGTCTAATCGGAGCCGGGGCGGGAAAAAATTTAATCGGGATTGGCGCAGGCGGGATTGGAGCAGGTGCAGGTGAAAACATAATCGGCTTAGTATTGGGTGGTATCGGTGCGGGTTGTGGCAATGAATTAAGAGGCATTTCAATTGGCGGCATTGCTTCAGGAGCACCAACAATTAAGGGTGTCGCCATCGGTGGATTCGCTGCAGGTGGAAATGCCATTTCAGGAGCAGCCATAGCATTAGGTTGGACCCAAGTACAAGAAGATGGGAAACTAGAGGGATTTTGTACAGGTGCTTTCAACCAGGTTAAAGGAAAATTAAGTGGATTCTCACTCGGAATTGTGAATTATGCCAGGAAGCTGAATGGTATCCAGTTGGGCATAATTAATTATGTAAGAGACAATCCGAAATTTCTGAAAGTTTTGCCAATCGTTAACCTTCATTTTGAGTAGTTACCTCCTTGTATTCTTGACAAACAATTTCTTAAATCATTTTCTAGATATCTAATTTTATTAGCAGACATTCGAATAAATTTACAGTTAATGTAACTGAAATGATCTTAAACTATTTTTGATTTTAATTGTTGAAAGACCAAAATTTTCTTTTATTTTATTCTTACAATTATTAATAGTGTAAACTTAGCCTAACTTTTCGCAAATCTGGTGCCTGCGTGAGAACTCCAAAATCAATACTATTTATCAGACTTTTTACCGTTACACTTCTGATTTTTCTTTCTCTCTTCATTGTCATTGGCATCTTTTTACCGGCATCGATAGAAATTACCCAATCCACTACCATCTACGCTGGCAGCTCCGAAATTTTTTCATATATCAATGATATACGAAATTGGCCTGACCTGTTTAGGTGGACTATGAAAGACACCACCTCTAAAATTGTCTACGAACAAACTTACATCGGAACTGGCGCTCAGTATAGATGGGAGGGAGGGCAAAATGGCAATGCGGGAAGTATAACAGTAGCAAAGAGTGATTCCACCAGCGGTGTATGGTATCAAATCTCTTTGAGCGACGAATCAAGAATCCGCAATGGCTCTCTAACTTTTGCACCCGCCAAAGACAGTACCATACTAAACATGAATCTTTATTCGCAAGCTGAAGAAAATTTGTTTGGTAAATACCGGCTGGTAATAAATAAGCCATTTATAGAACAAAAGTGTATCGAGAGTTTAGAGACATTAAAAACAAGCATTGAGGAAGACTCAGTTACAGTGAATGAGTAATTGTTGATATAGAAAATGTTATTTCTAAGATATCTATGTTTAATATATGAATTGTTAATTTATTGAGGGTACATACGAAATATGAAAATAATTCATACTTCTCTTCCTGATCTGCTGATTATTGAGCCAGATGTTTTTGAAGATGACAGGGGATACTTTTTTGAAAGTTTTAACAAAAATGATTTTAGCAAAGCCAGTTTAAATTTCGATTTTGTTCAGGATAATCAATCAAAGTCAGGTTACGGTGTCATACGCGGATTGCATTATCAGCTCGAACCGTATGCCCAGACTAAGTTGGTTCGGGTTTTGGAAGGAAAAATATTCGATGTATGTGTCGATATCAGAAAAGGCTCACCAACTTTTGGAAAATGGAAGAGAGTTGAGTTAAGCGAAGTGAATAAGAGACAGGCGCTGGTTCCCAAAGGATTTGCTCATGGATTTTCCGTTTTAAGTGAAACAGCAGTCGTATTCTACAAATGCGATGATTTTTACCAAAAAAGTTCGGAGCGGGGTATTATTTATAATGACCCATCAATTAATATCGACTGGGGTATTGACCCAAATCTGGCAATCATTTCTGAAAAAGATCGAACTCATCCACTTTTTAAAGATTCAGAGATGAATTTCAAATTTAAACAAAATTAGCGCTTCATAGTATCATACCACATCAATCAAAGTCAATCATTCGAAACCGATAAATGTCAAAGCTATTCTGCAAAATTTCCTTCTCACCTTTTTTACTCCTGGCTATTACAGCCTCTCTAGTTATTTCATGCCAAAAAAACTCTGTCAGGTCCGAGGATTCTTCTGATTCCGGAAGCGATAATGATAAAATAGCATATATAAAACCGACAATTCTTCGAATTATTCCTCATGACACTCTCGCCTTTACACAGGGATTGGTATTTTTTAACAGTTTTTTGTTTGAGAGCAACGGAAAATACGGGAGATCCAGCCTGAGAAAATTAAATCCCTCAACCGGAGAAATTATTGAGTTCCATAATCTGGATCAAAACTATTTCGGTGAAGGATTGGCTGCTTCGAATAATCGGTTTGTTCAGCTTACCTGGCAGGCAAGAACAGCATTTATTTATTCGCATTCTCCGATAACTGAAATCGATACTTTTCGCTATAATGGGCAAGGGTGGGGATTGACCCACGATGGCAATCAATTTATTATGAGTGATGGTTCCGGCAACCTGACTTTTAGAGATAATAACTTCAAAAAAAGGAAATCAATTTCTGTCACGTTGGAAGGATTATCGATCAGATTTCTAAATGAACTCGAATATGCCCAAAATTTGATATATGCAAATGTACTGGAGAGCGATTCTATTTTTGCCATTGATCCCATTACTGGCAATGTTAAAAAAATAATTGACTGCAGTGAATTGGTTGAGAAAGCGAATCCTCAAAACCCCGGATATGTTTTAAATGGAATAGCTTACGATTCGACACATACCACTTTTTATTGCACCGGTAAGAATTGGAAATTTATGTTTGAATTAACCTTTTGATACTGGTTCGCCCAGAAAACAACCTGAATTTAAGTTTCCTTTCGATTGATATCATAGTTTAATATATTTCCCTGAATGGCATCAAAATCTTCGGGGCGTATTGAATGCGAAAAATTATATGTGCCGGTGTGATCATCTTTATTCTTTTTTTGTGCTCCAAAAGAACCATAATTGATCAGAAAGAGATTAATTTAGTATTAAAATTTACCACAGCGGATACAATTTCCTTACAAGATTTTAACCAGCTAGTCCTGCAAATTGAATTAATCAACAACAGTAGAGAAGCGATATACATTCCCCTTTTAATTAAGGATTCCAAACCTTATTTCTTAATCTGGTCGATAAAAAAAGAAGATTCGGAACCGATAGGCAATCAACCGCCCGATCTGGACACTTATGGTCAGGGATTAGATAAAAGCGATGCTCAATTGATTCGCGATAGTTCGACCACAAAAATGACTGTTTCTTTAAATTTAAAGAGTGAGTTTCAAAACCATGGCCTCTCACTTGAACCGGGGGAATATCACATCAAATTATTTCTTAAAAACTATTATTACAATTGCAAAGACAAAACCTACCTCATGTGGTTTGGGAGCACCGAATCCAATACTCAAAAAATTGTCTTTGAATAAGAAATGTCATGAATCTTATCTTTCATGATTAACCAAAGAAATTTACGCCTCCTGCAATTTTCTTTCCAATTCTCTTTTGTCCAATTTGATCACTTCCAATTCATCCACCAGTAAATTCGCCTCGCCGGGCAGCCGAGATTGTACCTTGCCAGCAATCAGAAAAGGTCCATACCCTTGAGATAAATGTCCATATTTTGCGTACACCCTGGGGAACATCACTGCTTCGTATAAACCATAACGGTCTTCCAGGGTCAGGAATTTCATGTATTCTTTGTTTTTTGTGGCAACCCTGCGGGTGGTAACGGTCCAACCGACAACTTTTATACTCTGCCCTTTGCTCTCTTCAAGCTTAAAAGAAGGGGTAACTTGCCTCCATTCGATTTTCTCTTCATAAATTACCAGGGGATGATCAGTTACACCAAAATCCAGAATTTCCATCTCGTTCAATACCCGTTGATATTTATTGTACGGTATCAGCTTTACGTTTTGCAGCAGTGCTTCAGTAAGATTACGGTTGTGATTGTGGCGGAAATAAAGTCTGTTCTGCAGAAGCATTTTTGGTTCATTGATATCCACGGATCTTAACGCACCACATTTAATCAAATTCGCCGTTTCCGCCTCTCGAGAATGAACCCGCTGCACAAATTCATAATAATTACAAAACCGCCCCCTCTCCTGCTCCGCAATAATCCGATCTTTGGTTTTTTCGGTTAATTCAAATATCACATCCAATCCCACCCGGATGGCATCCTCCCGGCAGGTGAATTCCCTTTTCGATTCATTCACATCTAGCCCCAATAATCTGATACCCATTCGGCGACACTCTTCTATATAAGCGGCTTTCGAATAAAACCCACCATGATTGTTGAACACGGCAGTCATGTACTGCACCGGAAAATAATATTTCAGGTAGGCGGTTTGATAAGCGATGACACCCTAAGTTTCGGAATGAGCCTTATTGAACCCATACCCCACACAGGGAATGCTTTCACGGTGGCAGAAGCCCACGATATCTTTTACAATCAAAAAATAATCGCTAAAACCCCGTTCATTGATAGTACTCAGCTCGGTGCTAAGACGCTCGATCAATAGTTTTGTTAATGGACGGTAACGCAGTTTGGCGCCCTCGAATGCAGTTTTCCACAAGTATGAGAAACTGGTTTCACCCTCCGGAAGCTTAATGGATGGAAAAACCGGTTTTCCAAATGAAAACTCAAATGTGCACCGACGGGCAATTTTTTCCGTCTTTTCTATGGCGCCGGCAAATTTCCCAAATAACTTTTCCATTTCCGTAGCCGACTTCAAATATTGCTCCGGGCTCCCGGCAGGAGCAATTTTATCAACCAGCGTATTCTCATCAATAGCATGCAGTACCTGCCGAAGTGGCCAGTCCCCTGATGATTGGAAATGCACATCGTTTGTGGCAACCAATGGAATTCCATATTGGATTGCCAAGTCTCGAATACGCAGGTTTACCAGAAAATCATTCGGATGATATTGTTGTAGCTCGATATAAAAATAACCTCCGAACATGGATTTCATCTTGCGGCACCAGGTCTGCGCTTCCTCAATTTTGCATTGTTTGGCAAGCAGCCAGATCATTCCATCTTGTCCCCAGGAAAGGATAAACAACCCCTTTTTGAAACGAAGAATGTCCTTCAGTGTAGGTCTGAACCTCAAATGTTGACCACGTAAATGACCCGTCCAAAGTAACTGACAAAGATTTCGATACCCGGTATTCCCCATAGCCAAAAGCAAAAGATTTTTAGCATCGCTCAAATTAACTTCCGCACCAATGATAGGATGAACACCAACCTCTTTTGACAGTTTGTAAAATTCAACGGCACCATAAAGTGCATGACGGTCCGTTAAGGCCAAATGCTTAAATTTGAACTTTTTTGCCTGCCGCAATAATTCTTCCAGGCTCATCGTCCATCCAGCAGACTATAAAAGCTATGGACGTGGAGATGGGTAAAATTTGGCATTCTCTTAATCTTATGTGAAGACCATGGAGTCTGGGTATATCAGATAAATTTGTCTAGAATTGGGTTAGGGAATGGGGAACAGAAACTATGCCTTCTAAGACAGCTTTCCCAATGCCTGCTCCAGATTGGACATGATCTGTTCTACTTCTTCAAGACGACAGGTGCCCACGGATAGTCTATACCAAGAGGATTCTTTCGAAGCGCCGAAAAATGAAAACGGCACCAATCCTATTCGCGCTTCTTCGAGGATATAACGGTGTACATCCAGGTTTGTACTGAGAAGTTCTCCTGAAGGAGTCGATTTTCCGCGTAATTCCACTTGCACAGTTAAATAGATTGCAGCCTGCGGTTCAATCGCATTGACATTGAACCCTTTCTCCCGCAATGACATGAATCCTATGTAAAAGCCTTGCAATCGCAACTGGACGGCTTTTCGAAAATTATTTAAATATTTATCAAGTGCGGCATCTTGCCGCAGAAAATTTCCCGTAGCAACCTGTTCCGATTTGGGAGCCCAAGCTCCCATGTGGGCCAAAATTGATTTCATTTTTCCTAGAATTTCCCGGGGAGCGAAAGCCCATCCGACCCGAACCCCAGTAGCGGCAAACGCTTTGGACATACCGTCAATAAATATCGTATAGGGTCGAAGCTCCGGTCTCAGACTAACCGGATTATAATGCCGGGTTTCTCCGAAGGTTATCAACCAGTAAATCTGATCGTATATCATGTATAAAGGTTTTTCATGTGCTCCTCGTCTACGATTTTCATGTAAAACCAATTCACATATTTCTTCCAGACCGGATTTGCTGAACGCCGTACCGGTTGGATTCAAGGGGGAGCAAAGGGCAATCAAACTTGCTTTTCTTACCTGAGGCTCCAATTCCGCGGCCGTGGGCATAAAATTGTTCTCCGGCAAAGTTTCCAAGACTACTGCATCGGCATCTAGAAGCTTACAGTAATGATCATTGTTCCAAGATGGTGTGGGGAAAATTACCCGGTCCCCGCGGTCAACTACCGTTCGATAGGAAGCATAAATGAGAGGGCGTGCACCACTAGAAATCAATATCTCGCCTGGAGAATACTGTAATTCTTCGCGGTTTTGCAGAAACCTCGCGATCGCCTCCCGTAATATCGGCACACCCACCGCGCCCGGATAATTCGTATGGCCCGCTTTGTAGGCAGCAATAATTTCATCCTGATACTCTACAGGAATAGCAAATATCTCCGGATTAAAATCCCCGATCGTTAGATTATAAAACTGTTCTCCTAAATGAATCTTCTCGTTAATCTCTGCTGCCAGTTGAATAATTTCGGAGGTGCGAATCCCTTCGGCCAATTTTGATAATTTCATGAAATACCCCGGAAGTTTGGATCCTCTTATCTTGTTTCATTTATTTTCAAGGTACAAAATGTAAGGAAAACTTTTGCTTTATAAAAACAAGAAGATACAAATTCTCCTGCGTCGGAAAACAAAACGAGAATTCTTATCATCGTTCCAGTCCACCATAAGATGGAAAGTTTTTTGCGAAAATGAGGGCCCAATCAATTTGTTTAAGAAATGGCGAAAAAAATTATTATTAAAGTCATGACTAACTTCGATTTAATGGAATAAAAAAAGCTACACGCGATTAGTGCAATAATTGCTGGATTCATTGGAAATATATCTCAAATGGTTTAATTCTGGTGGCCATTTTGTGACTTTATTGATAGGAACAGCCCTGAAATGCGCGTTCTGCTGGCCCACTCTTTTATTCAGTTTTACAGGATCGCAGAAACATTTCTACAGCCAGAAAAACGATGGACATCAGGCGTACTGGCGTTCCCTTTTCGGTTGAACGCCAGTAGTCGAGAAACATTTTGAATTTAAAAAGTCTCTTAAGAAATCAACTTCCTGGCTGCTATTTCTGTGCCTTAAGGATATCTCTAATCTCTGTAAGAAGTAGTTCCTCTTTCGGGGGAGCCGGCGGTGCCGGGGGTTTTTCCTCTTGTTTCCGCTTCAATTTATTTATGCCTCGAATCAACAAAAATATTGCAAGGGCAATAATAATGAAACTGATGACTGTGTTAATAAACACACCGTAACTCATGATTACCGCACCTGCTTCCTTTGCTGCCTGCATCGTTTCGTAGGGTCCCGCAACAGAACCTGATTGAAGGACAATAAAGAGATCTGAAAAATCTACATCCCCCAACAGCAGACCGATTGGAGGCATAAGCAAATCAGCGACGAAAGATTTGACAATTGTTCCAAATGCTGCACCAATCACAATACCAACGGCCATATCGACAACATTGCCACGCATGGCAAATTCTTTAAATTCTTTTAGCATAGTAACTCCTCCATTATGGCTAAATTTCCCGATAATTTAACCACAAAAATTTTATAAAATGTTTAGAAAAAATTTATTTTCCTAAAATTCATAACTCAATCCCATTTGAAAGTTCCTGGGATTGCCAGGCGTAAAGTGCAATTCCGACACAGGATGCAGCTCATTCTGGAGTCGGGATTCCGTATCAAACTGAGCTTCATTCCAGTCAACATCAAACAGGTTTTGTATATACCCCAAGATCTTAAAATTGCGAAAACGATAGCCCAGTCCGATATCAAATACTGTTGAACCCAATGCTGTAATCGTATTGAATTCATTTCCCGGCCGATCGCTAATATAACGGTATCGAAAAGTACCTTCAATTCCGGTATGACCGGGTTGAATCGCCGTTATACCTCCTGTGGAAGAGGCTCGCGGCGCCAGGGGAATATCATTTGTTCCCTCAGGTTCATTCACAAACCTGCCATTCGCCAGGTTAATATCCGAATCTGCCCAAAGCCAGGGAGCAAACTGAAAACGCGCCTCCACGTCCAACCCAATTCTACGCGTTTCACCGCTGACTTCGGTGGTCCCCTCGTCACCTACATAAACGAGTTCTTCTTCTAAATGAAGCCACCATGCCGCCAAGCCAACAACAAATTGCCTGGTTATTTGCGTACGTAATCCCAATTCCGCTCCCAAAGCTCTGGCTAATGTTCTTATGTTACGCTGATCGGGATTGAAATTTTTGGCAAGAAGAACCGAGTCTATCTGCTCATCGGTAGCCCCCCGGCGGCGCATGGCATAATCAATTTCTTCCATTCTCCGGGCTATTACCACGTTACGAGCATCATTGGAGTGATATCCACCACCAAAATTCACGAAAATATCTGTGGAAGGCAATGGGCTGCAAACCAGATTGAACTTTGGATTAATCATGGCTTCTTGCTCGTAGCCGGAGGCATGGGGTAGATCTGAATTGTTTTCTAACTCCAGCTTGTCATCCACATTAAAGGTGAAGTAATCGGCACGCAGACCTAACTGTAATCTCCACATTGTGTTAAAAACAAACTCTTGCTCCAGCCATAAGAAGAAATTCCGTTCAAACATGTCACTGTCCACACGTGGGTATTGACGCATACGGTCCGGGCTTTTCCATAGCGATACGTTAATATTATCAGAGCGGAAACCGCCTCCAAATGATGTTATGGCGAGGGTACTGCCAACTCTTTTTCTGAAGCGATACCGTCCATCCAGTCCTGCAATGTTTCTTGTATCAGTCTGTTCGATCATATCACCCCTGATCGAATCATTCAAAAAGAAAGTAAAATTGGAGAAAAGTTTAAAATTGCATCGGGTAGCGAATCCCTGGATATAGAATTCCCGGTCAGTTCCCTGCCCAATTGTATAATTTATCAGGATGTTTAGCCGGCTTGTAGTACCGCCTTCTAAATCATCAATTGCGCCGAATCGGCCAATTTGTCCAATGTCCACAGCCCGTTGCGGTATCTGTCCGGATTGATCCCAGCCGGTGCTGAATGCTCCCAGTGAAAAAGCCAATTTGCTATTCCCCGAAACGTGGGTATGAAATTTGCCAAACAGATTAAACCGTCGAAATTTTTGAGGACTCTCGAAAGGGCCATCGGTGGTATAGAATTGCCCGGCAAAGTATGCATTTTGCTCTTCTCCGGCTGTAGGAATTTGTAATAAAGTAGTGAATTTCCCAGTGTTGAATTTCCCACCCTCAACCCTTAGCAGATTTTTCTCTATACGGTCTTTAGTCCTAAAACTTACAGATCCGGCTGTTGCTAGATTACCAAAGGGCGCAAAATAAGGTCCTTTGTAAACGTCAATAGACTCCACAATTTCGGGAATCAAAAAATGCAAATCAGCGTACCCCTGACCGTGTCCGTGCGATACCATATTCACCGGTATTCCATCGGTAAAAATGGCGATGTCCGTGCCATGGTCCGTGTCAAACCCACGGATATAAATTTGCTCGGCTTTTCCACCGCCCCCGTGTTGTACGATAATAAGACCTGGCGCAAGTTGCAGCATATCCTGAGCGGAACGGTTGGGGCGTAATTTTAGATCATATTGTCGAACGGTTCGTGACGATGCTGCAGAGTATGGCCGGTCTGCTTCCACCAGCACTGCCGATAACTCTATAGCGCCTGGTTGTAGTCTGACACTTAGAGCAGTCTCTTTATCTTTGCCCATGGTAACAAACTCCTCCGCAGTAACATAGCCAATAAACGAAATGATTACCTGATATTCGCCCTCAGGGATACCGGAGATCCTAAAGCTTCCATTCGGACCGGAACTTGCACCCATAATAGTTCCCTTTAACACAACATTTGCTCCTGCTAATCCCTCGCCATTCTGTGCATCGACTATCTTGCCTTGAATTGTACCAGAATTCTGCCCGTAAAGGTGACAGACCACAGCTGTGACAAGAAAAAACAGTGTGGGCACCTCTCGCAGGAAATGATTTACATTCATGGTTGTCTCCTCCGAAACAAATTTCACTCTTTACGCTTCTCGAAGTTTGTTAATTTTTCTCTGGTTCCTGAAAAAAAGATGGAATTGGTTGGCTCACGCCATTCTCGACGTTATGTATGAGAGTTGCTCTCAGGAAAACTCACTAGAGCTGTTCCCTAACATCGATTCCATTTTCAAGAAGTTAATGTATGTATAGAATATGGCTTCGGAGGAGGCGTTTCGGGGGATAACTCCGTTTGGCTTGTTTGTTTGGAATGACCTCTCGTCCACTTGCTGCCTTTATTGTTTAGGCTGACCAGCCATAAAGGTTCTTGGTTAGTCAGATGATCAAAGATACGATTTACTAACAGCATATAATTGGATTCGTGTTCTTGTTCATCACTGTCATTAACCAACTGCAGGGCTTTGTCCATAAGCTGTCCGTGACTATGCCCGTGATCCTTAAATTCATTATGGATATGTGCTCTACGGGTATCCTGCTCGCTACGGATGTGTTCATGCTCTAAATGTAAATGAAACATATGTTCCATTACATGGTGGATCTCATGCATCGCATTGATAATATGCGGGCTGAAAATCCCGCTCATGTACATTACCAATATAAATAGAGTGGAGACGGGTTTGCTTTTATGAAGCATTTTTTAGGTGATCATTAAATTTAGGACCTTCTGAGGCTATCCTTTGATATCCTCAATCGCCATCCATTGTTTTTCTCTAAGTGCCACCAGCAGTTAAATGTAATAACCCAATACAACATATAAAATGCATAGAAAAAAAAGTTTTTGATTTTAGCGGGTCAGTGCCGGGGAATCTATCACATAGCCATTTTTCTCGAACCGGTATTTACGACGCAACTCCAGAATTTCTGCTGGTAAGATGGATATGAACCCATATTTCTACCTGATTTCGTCAATTGCTGCGTCCAGCAATTGCGAGCGTTGCCCGGCATTAAAAATCCGCAACTGGAAATTTCGCCATTCTATGTTGGATACCTGTACCCCCACCTGACGAATCCGCAACCGCCGGAAAGGCACACGCAATACAATTTTTTCTACCTCAGCGAAAATCTCTGTAGCCCTGTCGGTTGTTGCAGGCATGGTTTGCGCCATCTTATGCCCTGTAAAATCCGAATAGCGAATATGAACGGAAACAGTGCGGCATACCAATATTTCTTGTCTCAGTTTTGCCGCAATCCGCACTGAGAGATACTGCAGAGTTGCCATTACGACCTCTTGATCAGTAAGATCCTCCTCAAAGCTGGCCTCACGGCTTATCTGTCCGGGCAGAATACGTTTTTTTACTTTGCGGTTATCAATCCCCCGGGCCATTTCCCACATTTTCACCCCGTTGACTCCGAACATCTCTTCAAGCACTATCTTGGGCATAGCTGCTAGCTCACCGATGTTAAATATCCCCAATTCCATCAAACGCCTTTTGCCCGTATGACCGATAACTAGCAATTTGTCTACCGGCAGTGAAGCCAGAAATTGTCGTTCCGTCCCTGCAGCGACATAGGGTATCCCGCGTGGCTTCTTTGTCCCCGATGTGATCCTGGCAATCAGCTTGTTGGTACCAATTCCCAGGGAGATCCCGATTTTCAACGCTTCTTCAACTTGTTGCTGGATCTGTTGTGCCACGTCCAACGGCGAGAGTCTAGTGCCTCCCAAAGAATACAAATGCATTGTACCCGCCACGTCCAGGTAGGCATCGTCCAGTGAAGTAAACTCGACCACGGGCGTATAGCGCAGACAAATTTCCTGCATCATCAGAGATGCGGCCTGATAGTGTTGAAAATTGCCTTTCAGGAAAACAGCTTCGGGACAAAGACGTTTTGCCTCCACCAGCGGCATACCGGTTCGCAACCCGCGGGCGCGTCCCTCATAGCCGGCGGTATGTACCACCCCGCGCTGATTTTCTGTTCCACCCACTATCACGGGCCTGCCGGCCAGTAGGGGATTAAATCCCTGTTCAACTGAGGTAAAAAAGTCATCGACGTCTATGTGGATAATGAGGCTATGAAAAAAGGTTTTGAATAGAAATTTCAGCAAGAATAAAAAGAGATTAACTTTGGAGATTTGCAGAGATAAACATGCCGGCGCTGGAAAGCCAACATTTGGCATTTACAAACGAAAGAGGGCCTTGATATTTTATTCTTTCCTTTTAGTCGATCAGTTTTGTTTTCAAATAATGAAAGCGCCGGAATTCCTCATCGGAGAGCGAAAGCACAAAAGCCAGCTCGCGGGTGGTATAAATGGGGCAATCAATCTGAAGCGTTTCCGGGTCGCAAAGAGCTGTATTTACAAAACAGATATCACTCTGCAATGCCTTGCTGTATATCATCACCATATCCCGTTCTCCCTGCAGCAGTTCCGAAAGCCTCAGCAACAGATCCGGATTGAGGCCCTGTGAAAGATTGGTCTTTCGTCGTTTTGGTTTGGTTGTTTTCTGAAGCATGCTTTCCATTTCGGATTCCTTTCTTGCTTTTTCAGCCCTCGAGACATACCCGGGCTAGTTGCCAAGAAAAATCGCCTGTGTCAAACAACAATTCATAACTATCAGTCCCGTCACACTGAATGGAAAAGTGATACTGCCAATTGGAACCGTGATTCTCTTTCCACTGACCATGCACATTCTTAATGACATATACACGTCCATTCCAGCGGAATTTTAAAGGAATAATTCTCCCTTCCCGGAAATAGGTGATCACTTCAACTGCTTCGAACAATTCTTCGTAATGCATGTTCTTTCACCATATTTTTTCATCCATGAAAGATTCCGTTACCTATTTTACAACAAATAAACTATTTGGATTCCTTAAATAAATCACTCTGTTCTGATAATTTTATTTTTAATCAAAACCCGCTTGGCTATGCTCTCGCCACCCCGGTTACAGATTCTTCTCTATTCAACGGGCTTTTTGTTGTCTAGAAACAAAATATTGTTTTCAAATATAGATATACTTATGTTCACCTATATTTTAGTTATATCATCTCAATTTGTCAAGTCATATTTTTCAAAATATTATACTTTTGTTCACTATTTTTGTTTCGTATATTTTACAAAACATTTTAAAAGATTCGAAATGAAAAACCAAAAAAACAAATATCACGGTCGGGGGATTAGTGAAAATCCAAGTGGACGTTTTGAAAAATATAGTGTTGAGTGGGATCAGCAATGGACTGATGAAGAGCAAGCGCCCAAAACCCAATACATAACTGATCGATCCCAAACCATCATCACCTACAATAGCAGTCCGGATGTTGGTTTCGGTGCCAGCATAAATCCATATCGAGGCTGCGAACACGGATGCGCCTACTGTTATGCAAGGCCAACACACGAATATTTCGGATATTCAATCGGGACAGATTTTGAAACGAAAATTCTGGTTAAAGTGAATGCCCCTCATTTGTTGCGCAAAGAGCTAGCGTCACCAAAATGGAAACCACAGCCATTGGCAATAAGCGGTGTAACCGATCCGTACCAGCCAATCGAACGGCGATTGAAAATAATCAGGCAATGTTTGGAGATATTAGTACAATTCCGAAATCCGGTAATCATTGTTACCAAAAACCACTTGGTTACCCGGGATCTTGACTTGCTCCGGCAACTGGCGGATTATAAGGCGGCAAAGGTGTATCTCTCAATAACAACCCTGAATAAAGCGCTATCCAGAAAGATGGAACCGCGCACTTCAATTCCAGCGCGCCGACTGGAGGCAATTGAAACACTCTCAAACGCGGGTGTACCCACCGGGGTTCTGGTTGCGCCAATTATTCCCGCATTAACGGATCATGAAACCTTTGCTATTATTAAAAGTGCTAAGGATGCCGGCGCAGCATTCGCCAGCTATATTGTACTAAGATTACCTTTTGGACTGAAATCTATTTTTGAGGCATGGTTAACGGAGAATTACCCGGATAAAAAAAGCAAAGTTTTAAATCGTATTAAGGAAATACGAGGCGGCGCACTTTATGATTCCCGATTTGAGAAGCGTATGGTTGGTGATGGGATTTTCGCGGAGCAAGTATCAAAATTTTTCAGAACGGCCTGTCGGAAAGCCGGCCTGAATCACAAAGATTTTTCACTATCCACAAAAAATTTTGTTCGGTCGGGCCAAATGAATTTGGCTTTCTAACTAACAAAAATCAATTGGCAAATAGCATCAACTAAGATGCGATTCATAAGTTTCCTGTTACCCATCTAAGCCCCACCTTAAACATTAGCTTGTAATTCCTGCAATCGTGCTTTCACTTCTTCAGCATGATCCTTCACTTTTACTTTCGGCCAAATTTCAGCCACTTTTCCATCAGGATTAATGAGTACGGTCGATCGAATAACTCCCATATACTTCTTGCCATACATGCTCTTTTCTCCCCAGGCACCATAATTCTGCAAAACCTTGTGATCGGGATCGCTTAGAAGATTTACTCTGAGGTTGTGCTTACTGGTAAAGTTTTGATGGCTTTTACAGGAATCCGGGCTGATACCCAATACCACAGAATTCAGCTTATCAAATTCTTTTATTCTGGCAGTAAAGTCCAGTGCCTCAGCGGTACAACCGGAAGTATTATCCTTGGGGTAGAAGTATAGAACTACCCATTTACCTTTGTAACTATCCAGAGATTTTTCCGCTTCGTTTGTATCCTTGAGTGTAAAATGAGGTGCTTGCTCCCCTACTTTTAATGGCATATTTATCTCCTTTGATTAAAATTAGGTATTCGTCTTAATTCTCTGTGGCTTTTGCCTGAGCTTTTTTTTCCAGTTCGGAATCGAGCATAAATAATCCGGTACCATTATCACCGATTAAATTTAACTTATCCAGGATTATTTGAATCTGATTTTCTTCTTCCAGTTGCTCATCCACAAACCACTGTAACAAATTCTGGGTTCTGTAATCATTTTCATCAACTGCCATTTTCAGCAATTTATTGATGGATTGGGTCACTTTTTTTTCATGCTCCAAAGCGGTTTCAAAGATATTAACATAATTTGGAAAATCATGCTGCGGCTGTTTCACAGCCGGTGAAAGGGCGCGTCCTTCTGCTTCATTCACATATCGAAAAATTTTCATCATATGCATGCGCTCTTCATCTGCCTGTGCGTAGAAAAAACTGGCAGTACCTTCAAATCCATTCTGTTCGCACCAGGAAGCGATTGCCAGATAGGCATTGGATGCGAATGCTTCCATGGCAATCTGATCATTAAGCGCTTTGTTAATACTTTTTGATAACATATTTAATCTCCTTTTCGTGGTTAATCATTCAAAATGTTTTCACTAATCGAACTTTAGAATTTAATATTTTATTCAGATTAAACTCAAGCAAAGATAATTACAGTAAATTTCTTGTTTTTCCTCAAGAATTTTTATTTCCATTCATGTAAAACACAATTACATTATACAATTCGAATTCTGATACAAAACACTTTCCAATCTTATTAAATGGCTTAACAATGGCAGCAAAAAACAGCGCAGGCTTGATGATGTATCGAAGAGCCGAAAAGGGAATTGAGATTTTTCTGGTTCATCCCGGAGGACCCTATTTTGCAAAAAAGGACGAGGGATTCTGGTCCATACCGAAGGGACTAATTGAAGAAAACGAAAGTACCCTTGAAGCTGCTATTCGTGAATTCGAAGAAGAAACAGGCATCCATCCAAAAGGTCCTTTTATACCTTTAGGTCAAATCACTCCAAGAGGAGGCAAAGTAGTTACCGCATGGGCATTCGCAAAAAATATAGATGGTCCGATCCAGACAAAAAGTAATCTATTTGAAATTGAGTGGCCGCCCCATTCCGGAATACGTCGAAAATATCCTGAAATAGACCGTGCTGAATTTTTCCATGTTGAAATGGCAAAAAATAAAGTCAATTCAGCGCAGATTGAATTTATTGAAACATTACTTGACTCAATTGATTAGGCTATCATCTATCGGGGATTAATTGATTCGAATAGATGGTATCGAACATAAGAAATCAACAAATGGCGCACATTTTGTAGCAAGAATAAAAAAAACCCGGGTTAATTCAGTTCCGAATTGCATCAATTAAAACTTTGTTGAACTGAATCATATCCCGGGCTTCGCCCATCTAACCAAATTAGGAGGATTGGAAGGAAATGATCTACAGATTAAATAAGTAAATTTATTGAAGATGTTTGTTAAATAGATCACATATTTGAAGACCATAAATTATTTTTTCGCCATTACTTTATTATTAGAAAGATACTCGTTCCTTGTGAAAAGTATTAATCAAGTCACTTAGTTTTGTAATGATTTATGGTGATACGTCATGCGGTATTTAAGGCCGGGTTTTATAAGGGCAATTTCCCGTTGCTGTCTGCTCACTTCAAATATTTGTCCAGTAATTTCTTAAAAAAGTTGTAACTTCTCATCCCTGAAAAGTCTTCAACAATTTTCCCATCCTTATCAAGCAGAAAGGTTCTTGGTATTACTGGAATGTCCCCAAACTCCTCTACTACTCTATTTGTGCCCCATAAAATGGGATAATTTATTTTCGCTTTTGAGACAATCTTCTTCACATTATTTTCTCTTGAGGATAAAACTATTCCTAATATTTCGAACTTATCAGCCGCTTTTTCCTTTTTTAATTTAACCAACTCGGGAATTTCTGCCAGACATGGCGGGCACCATGTTGCCCAAAAATTTATTAAAACCACCTTTCCTCGATAATCGCTTAACCTTACCTGCCTGCCTTCCAAATTCTTAAGAGAAAACTCTGGATATTTTTTACTCTTCGAATCGCCAATACTATTTGAGAAAATCAAAATAGTAATGCTAAAAATCCAGTATCTAAGACCCTTTGCTCTCATTAAGGTTTATTTCCTGACTTTCTTCCTCTTAATTTCCCAAAACTAGATTCATAACATCGACAAATTTTTCGGCATTGATAAATCCAACCACTCGCGAGCCCGGTATTTCATTCTGCTCTGAAGATAAAAACACAAGTGTGGGTACACCTTTAATGTTGTATCTGTTTTTGAGTTGTTGTACTTCCTCTTTCCCCGATTTTGTCAAATCGGCTTTTAACATTATAAATTCCCGGGATAATTTTATTACACGCGGATCAGCAAAAGTAAATTTATCCAGTTCTTTGCAGGGAATACACCAATCTGCATAAAAATCTATCATTATCGGTTTTCCTTCCTCATTCGCTTTTGAGAGGTACTGCTCAGAATAGGTGAGCCAATTAATCTCATTTGTGGAGACCAATCCGGTTCCCTGATATGAATCTTTTAATTCTTTAATCTTGTCATCGACATGCGCTTCCACACTTGTGACCATAAAAAAAACCGCCACAATCAGAAAGAGAATTCCGACCAAATTGCGTATGATTGGAAAAACCTTGCCTTGGCTTGTCGTGGGCTCAATCCATGCCATATATATTCCACCAAGCAGAAATGTTATTGACAACATAATGTAGTACCATAAATCGCTTCCGAATAGAGGATTCAGAAAATAGAGCGCCATGCCTACGAGGATAAAACCAAATATTTTACGTACCCACTCCATCCATGCACCCGAACGTGGTATGTGATTAATCATGCCGCTAAAAAGTGCCAGAACGATAAACGGAATGCCCAATCCTATCGAGAGCACAAAAAACATCAAAAATCCTTGGAACGGATCGCCACGCTCACCCACATATGTGAGAAGCGCCAGTACAAATGGACCAATACAGGGCGCCGCGATGATTCCTACTGTTAGACCCATAAATATTGTTCCGAAGTAGCCTTGTTTGCTTTGGCCTGCAAAATTTGATAATTTTGCCGGTACTCTGATTTCATATAGCCCAAACATGCTTAATGCAAGCAAGACCATCACGATTGCAATAAAGATTAACACCACAGGATTTTGAAGCCATCCGCCCAGGATGCCACCTGTCAGCGCCGCTATCACCCCTAAAAAGGAATATGTGATTGACATACCCAACACATAAACAATTCCATGCAAAAACAAGCCGGTTTTCCTTCCCCCGACCTGTCCCCCAAAATAACTAATAGTGATAGGAATTAAGGGGTACACACACGGAGTCAGATTTAAAGCAAGACCACCAATAAAAATGACAATAAATGCAAACAATATTCCCTTGCTTTCAATGATTAAGTCCAAGCCACTTTTGTCTTGAAACTCCGATTCCGTAGGAGTGGAGATTGTTCTAAAAATTCCCTGATTTATTTCTTTTACTGTCTCGTTCTTCTTCGCAATGGCTAACTGTTCAGAAAATTTTAGCTCCGCCGGTGCGAGGCAGGACTCATTATTGCACGCCTGATAGGTTAATGTACCCGCGATCCGTATTGTGGAATCGGCAACTTCGGGAAGTAGAGTAATTGTAGTAAACACATAAACAGTACCTTCATACACCGGAATCGGATTATCTGTAAATGCAAATGTTTTTCTTACTGGTTTAGGATATAAAATTCGTCCAAAAGTGATATATTCATTTTTTTCGAATTCGATTTCGGTGGGAATCAAAAAATCTTCTTCCGGTTCATTAGAATTAACGTGCCATGGTTCACGCAACTCTAATTCAATCGCAATCCGGCTGCTTTTTTCCTCTTTTAACTTATCAACTGAACTTACAACTTTTAAACTCGCAATTTCTTCATCATCGCCAGAGCTTAAACCACCAAAGAGAAATCCTGTAATCAGAATAATAAAGGTAATGTTTAGAAGCTTAATCATTTATATTCCTTAAATATAATATCTGAAATCATTATACTTCTTGCAGCATCATAGTTTCAATTTTGCAATAAAAATCGGTTTCTATGACGTCATTCCAGTTAATTGAACCGACGGCTGAATCAATAGGTCGCTGGTTGAAATGTCCGCATTGGTTCGACCCGATATCCAAAATTCCAGCTTATTTGAAATGAAAACAATGAACTCCAATCCAACGCATCTGACTTAATTTGATGATATCTTAGGTTAAAATAAACTTGTCGCAGCATTTCATATCGAACCGCCCCGCCAATAGCTGTTCGAGATATACGCGCCCCGGCTAGAAAAGGTGCTTCTTCCGAATCCTGGCCATATCGAAATGGTAGATCGAGATCACCCCCGACGTTTAAATTCTGTTCCACAAGATTCTTCCCATGCCGGTATTTTTCAAAATCTCCCTGTATTAGTAATCGTCGATGCGGATAATAACGGATTCGAATATACCAATCATCGGAATTCGGGCCGATATAATGTCCATGCACAGTGTCATAATGTTTGTATTTATTGTAATCGTGGAGCGAGTGGCTATAAACATAAGGTCTTATTTTTGTGTACTCAACCAGTAGGTCTGTACCATATAACTTTAACGGATCTACCAAAAAAGCTCCTGCTTGGTACCCAAATTTGTTGCCAAACCAGTTTGTTCCCAGTTTATTAGTTTTTAATTCATCCAGGAACCACTCACCGTAAATTTTAAAACCTGGAAATATTCGCCATGCAAAGTCAATACTTAGTGTACCGTTATCCCTGTCTCCGTAATAATGTTCAACCGATTTAAAAAATGCCAGTGGATTAAGATAACCTATTTGCAGGGATCGATTGCCGTATACTACGCTCTCTGCCAGACCAAGTTGTACCCCTTTCCCAAAATAAAATTCGAGACGATTGCCCGACCAATAAACAGGAATGTGTTCGGAGGACTTAATACTGCCTCGCGATTGGGGATCAATGTATTGCATCCACGCAGTGATATGGGTTAATTTGAATCGCCAATATTGTATTACCAATTTTATTTGATCGTAGATCGGGGCATTGGTTGAAAGCATCAGGTTACCGTTGTGTCCGGCTCCCCATTGATTGTAGTCCCTTCCAAAAAGTAAATAGAAATATTTGTAGTTCAGGGTAAGATAAGCAACATTTTCATCGAATTCCGCCGATAAATCCTCGCGAAATTGTGAAAACGGCCAACCGGATTCTTCTATCACTTCGGTACTTTTAAACACTGGATCCTTCGAAACCTTGTTATCCGTTAATGAAAAATAATATCCCAATACCTTACCCAAACTTCCCCGAAAAAGGAAACCATTACTTCTTCGGTTGATTGTGGTGATGGTATCTGTTTCCGAGAGAAATTCATGGCGGTAGGATTGCAGGATGATATCAGCATAAATGGAAAATTCTTTATGGTGAAATGAGAGCAAATCGCGGTTATTGGCATATAAAAATTTCGGCCAAATATACGATATGGGTTTCGTTTGACTGATTTTACGAAAATGATTGTTGTCTGCGTAATCTGGGAGCGGAACATTCATTCCCTCCAATTCTTCAGAAAATTCCGAAGCACAGTACTTCAAATACTGCCGATCATACCTGGAGAAACTCCCGGGATTATTTTGATAGGCATTGAATATCTCCGACAAATATTTGGCAACCTCAAGACGGCTGTATGGCTTTGTATGGTCATATACATTCTCAATGTATCCTTGCGTTTCCCATCGCTCCAGTACATCATAAATCCAGTGGTTGATCGGTACATTGGATGTCTGACCAAAAATAATTTCATACGGTGAAATAAGAAGTGAAACAACCAGAAACGTATTACATGACCTGATGAACAATCTGCCCATGCCGGATTACCATTTTTACATGATTGATTCCATAATGATAGGGAAGGTATTTATAATCGGGGATGTCCATTAAAACGATGTCTGCCTTTTTCCCAATCTCAATCGTGCCGACCTCATTTTCCAAAGCGATTGCTTTTGCACTATTTACCGTCGCTGCGCCGATTACTTCCTCAGGGATCATTCTCATATTGATTGCAGCAATTGTTAGAATAAGCTGCATGTTCTGTGTCATACTACTCCCCGGATTAAAATCGGTAGCCAAGGCAACCGGTAATCCGGATTCTATCATTCTCCGTGCAGGAGCATAGTCTTTTTTGCCTAAAAAAAATGCTGTGCCTGGCAACAAAACAGGAATCACACCGGCATTTTTCATCTCCGAGATGCCCTGAGCAGACACCTTTAAAAGATGATCCGCAGAAATTGCTCCCACTTTTGCGGCCAGTTCCGCTCCGCCTGTTGGAAAAAGTTCATCAGCATGCAATTTGGGAATTAATCCATGATCCCTGGCTGCCATTAGTATTTTTTCACTTTCGTTTACACTGAAAACGTCCTTTTCGCAAAACACATCACAAAAGACAGCCAGTTTTTCTTCTGCAACTGCCGGAATCATCTCATTTATGATTGTTTCGATATATTTGTCGCGGTCACTCCGATATTCATCGGGTATTTCATGGGCACCCAAAAAAGTGGGGACAACGGTAATCGGAATTAGTTTAGAGAGTTTCTTGAGAATTCGCAGTGCTTTCAATTCATCCTCCATTGAAAGCCCGTACCCGCTTTTTGCCTCAATGGTTGTAGTACCATATTCCAGGAATTTATGAATACGATGATAGCTTAATTTCGCAATTTCTTCGAAAGAAGCCTTTCGAAAGTCCCGCACACTGTTTCGAATTCCACCGCCGGCAGCTGCAATTTCTTCGTACGACCTTCCTTGAATTCTCAACTTAAATTCTTCTTCACGGGTTTTGTAAAAGACCGGATGAGTATGTGGATCGACAAATCCCGGGATTGCAAGAAAATTATCACCATCAATTTTTGGAATATCCGGGTGAGCCGCTCTCAATTTTTGGATAGAATCAATAGATTTAATAATTTCATCCTCAATAAGAATACCTACATCGGCGCGTATGAATGTTTGATTCCATTCATCCATAGAAGGGAAAGATAATACGCCGGATATGTTTTCCAGAATTTTGAGCATCACACCTTTTGAAACCTTTATCTGATAATTTTTATTTTTTTTCTTTCTTAAACCTCTCGAAAGCAGCTTTCAATCGCAAGTAGGTTTTATCCAGTGCTTCAGATATTACTTTAGTATCCCCAATCACGGGCATAAAATTTGTGTCACCTTTCCAGCGCGGAACCATATGCCAGTGAAGGTGATCCTCAACCCCGGCGCCTCCAACCCGCTCCAGATTCATTCCGATATTATATCCCTGAGGTTTCATTACTCTCTTCAATACCCTTTGGCAAATCTGAAGAACTCGCATCAGTTCTAGGCTCTCTTCAGCAGTAAGATCCTGTAAATTCCCGGTATGTCTATAAGGTACAACCATCAGGTGACCGCTGTTATAGGGGAAGCGATTCATTATTACAAAACAGTGTTGCTCCCTGAAAAGTATCAGATTTTTCGTATCGTCATTTTGAGGAAAGCGTTCGCAGAAAATACAAGCAGATTTTTCGCCGTCCTGAAATCCAAGAATGTATTCCATTCTCCAAGGAGCCCAAAGATTTTCGATTACTTTTTTCTTTTTCATTACTTATTAAAGATTAAGAGCTCGTTTTTTTCCAACTTCCTTTTAATAATTGAGACCGCAGCAAGTCATTTCTTTCTAGTAAAAATTCTTTCCTTCATTGGAATTTAATATAACTCCTTTATTTAAACTAATGATGGCTGAATTGTGCGATACTTTTTAAAAGAAAGCCCTGTAAGAGGGCAATCTCACAGGGCATATATATCAAAAATTTATCTGCAAAATTACTTCTGTTCTTCTTTTTCTTTCTTGGCAGTCTCAATTATTTTATGTGCCAGCTCACCCGGCACCTCCTCATAATGGGAAAAAGACTGATTAAACAGACCTTGTCCCTGTGTCATTGAGCGTAATACTGTTGAATACTTGTGAAGTTCGGCTAATGGCACTTTGGCTTTTATGACCTGGAATCGCCCATCGGAATCCATTCCCAATATTTTACCCCGCCTGCTGGAAATATCGCCCATTACATCGCCCATGTAATCTTCCGGCACTTTGACCTCTATTTCGTAAATCGGTTCTAACAATACCGGAGAAGCTTCCATAAAAGCCTTTTTCAATGCCATTGATGAAGCAACTTTAAAAGCCATTTCGGATGAATCTACCGAGTGGTATGAGCCAAAGAAACAGGTTACTTTTACATCAACGATCGGATACCCCGCCAAAACGCCTTCTTGTGTGGTTTCATATGCGCCCTTTTCCACTGCCGGAAGATATTTACCGGGAATAACACCGCCGGTAATGGCATCCACGAACTCGAATCCTTCGCCCCTGGGTTGGGGTTCCAACCTCAAATGTGCATCCCCGTACTGACCCCTTCCACCACTCTGCTTTTTGTATTTTCCTTGTGCTTCCGCTTTCTTCCTGATAGTTTCCCGATAAGGGATCTTTGGATCCTCGATATGAACATCCACACCAAATTTTTGCTTCAATCGCTTAATAATGATATCCAGATGAAGTTCGCCCTGACCGGACAGTATTGTTTGACGTAGCTCAGGATCAAAATTTACCAGAAATGTGGGATCTTCTTCATGCAGTGTATGAAGCCCGGTACTGATTTTTTCTTCATCCCCTTTGCTCTTAGGCTCCACTGCAATACTGATCAAGGGCTGGGGAAAATTTATTTTGGGAAGTTTGTGTGATTTCCCCTTAGCGCAGAGCGAATCACCCGTATGAGTCGACTTTAATTTTACCAACGCGCCAATATCACCGGCATGAAGCCGTTCCAAAGACTTCTTATTCTTTCCATTTAATATGAACATTTGACCAATTCGTTCGGAATGACCCTGCGTTGTGTTTGAAACTTCGTTGCCCGGTTCCAGAATACCTGAAAAAACACGCACATAGGAAAGTTCACCGACGTGTGCTTCGGAAACGGTCTTAAAAACCATTGCCACCAAAGGTTCTCTGTCTAAAGGTTTGTATTCACCATCACCCTCTAATTTTGTGGGAGGCATATCCTGCGGAGACGGCAGGTAACCACTGATAAAATCAAGCAGGCTGCTTATTCCGACATTGCGTTCAGCCGCAGTACACAATATGGGTACAACGGTATGATTTACAATTGCCGTTTTAAAACCACCTTGTAATTCATCATCGGTCAACTCTCCCGCATCAAAATATTTTTCAAGCAGAGCATCATCACTTTCGGCTACTGCCTCAACCAATTCATTTCGCAATTCGTCCGCACGGGATTTTAATTCTGCCGGGATATCTGAGGTTTCAACTTTCCCGCTGCTATCGTGAGCAAAGCTCAGCATTTTCATTTTGAGTATGTCAATAATTTTATAGAAGTTCGGACCGGACTCGACCGGAAATTGCGCAAGTGTCAATTTCTTCCCAAATCGCTCTCGCAATTCACCGTAAATCCGATCAAAATTAACATTTTCACGATCCAGTTTATTGATAACATAAAAACGAGGTTGATCATTTTCATCAGCTTGTTCGCGGACTCGTTCAGTTCCAACCTCCACACCCGATGCTGCGGAAACAGTAATCATTACCGTATCAACAGCCCGCAAACCGCTCACCACATCGCCAAAAAAGTCGCTGAAACCAGGGGTATCTACAACGTTTATCTTCTGACCATGCCATTCTCCGTGCATCAGTGAAGTATTAATTGAAATCTGCCGCTCAATCTCATCCTCATTGTAGTCTGAAACTGTATTACCCTGTGCAACCTGGCCAATCCGAGTAGTCTCTTTCATGCAAAAGAGCATGGCTTCAACCAGAGAGGTTTTGCCTGTTCCGCTGTGTCCTCCTATTCCAATATTTCGGATGCTTTCTCCTGTAAATTCTTTCAAAGGTATGTCCTCCAAATTTAAAGGTGGTATGATTTTTACTGACAAAAAAGGGATTTAATTTAATAAACACCCCCTAATCTGTCAAGCCGTTTATAAGGTTTGATCTGCCACTGCAACTCAATTCTTATACACATGCGGTATAATTTTTTATTATGTTTGAACCATGAATCGGTTGATAATCGTGGTGAGTTTTCTAGTCCTTCTCTCATTACCGTTGGTGGGTCAGAATTGGGAAACTGTTAATCTGGATTCTTTTGATATTTCGGAACAGGGAATTTCACTTTATGCAACATCAAATTTCGGATTGGCATTGTTCGACACAAGTTTTGAAGGTGTTCAGATTAAAAAAGAGGTGGAAATTGAAGGGATTGTCTGGCTTCCCGATAAAGACAACAACCAATCAGAAACTTATCTGGTGTTCGGGGTTGATTCGGCAGGGAAAAAACTATTATGGGGAGTCGGATATTCACAGAGGAACAAAAAAATAGCTTTTGGAACAGTATTTCTGGACAGCATGAATAACTCCGTTTACATCGAATATCAAATAATTGAGCAGAAGAATATTGATATAATCCCGCCTCAAAACCGACTCAGCTACAAGATTTTGTTTTTTTTCCATTCTAATGAAATGGAAGTGCGAATCAATGGAGTGCCATTAAAGACTGCTCAGCCTTTGCCATTTAACACTGTTAACCAATTGGGATATTTGATAAAAGGGAAGAATTTAAGGGTGGAAAGACCACTTGTTCGATTAAGGTGATCATAAAAAATTTCTTCTCGATACATAAATAATTGATATTTCTTCACTCACTAATCCGCGGCGGCTCATAATCTTCCGCAGGATCCACAAAATAAGTGTAGCTGCCCTCCCAGCTATTCAGAAACACCTTTTCTATTAAATCATTTACATGCCTGCTTTTAAAAACCAGCGCCAGGTTCCGGGAATTATGAAAATAGTTTTTTGCCCAATTAGAGGTCCCTATCCAACTCAGGCTGTCGTCAACAAGCATAAATTTGCAGTGTTCTACACGGGCAAAAGGGATAAATCCGCTGCTGTATGCAGGCACCGTACTTAATTTCACCTCAATATTTTGAAGCACCTTCAGACTCTTCAAATATTGGATGCCTGGCTGGCGTTTATTCCAATCCGATACCAATAATTTTACCTGCACTCCTCTCACGGCTGCAGCTCGAAGTGCATCATCAATATCGGGATAAAATTCGCCCCTGTATTCTGGCTCGTAACTCAGTAACTGAATATATATCTTCTCCCGGGCATTATTAATCATATTCAAAATTTGAACTTCATCCTTCTCCAGGCCCTCAGGAACAAGACTATTGGGGCTTAAGGTTGGAAAGATTGAAACTGTTTCATCCTGCCAGTTTACTGTTGCCGGATTAGTGGAATTGATTTGTTTTTCCTCCGGTATCTTTGATTGATGAATGTTAAAGTGATTATCGTCACCTTCGCTCAATTGCCAATCCATCTCAAAAATTGAAATCAGAAGCTCTGCCAGTTCGGGCTGATGTACCCTTACTCCCAATTCATGAATATGCTTCAAAGAACGCCAGTCGTAATTCTGACTGCCCAGGAAAACTTCTTTCGAATCAACAATAAAATATTTTGCATGCTGAACTCCATTCATCTCATTAAAAAAGCCAATCTTTCGAGCTTCGATATTTTTTATCGAATTTAATTCTTGGAGTGTTTCTGGATATATGTTATAAAACTTGGCATCTACAATTATTCTAACTTTTACCTCGCGTTTAGCCGCACTTTCTGCGGCGGAAATGATCTCCTCAAGGGATTCACCGGGCTCATGTGAAAGATAAAAAATCTCTATGTCCAAACTCGTTTCAGCACTGTTTATCATATCCAGCCACACATTCAGGGTACGGGCGGTTTCCGGGATTCCAAGATTGGTTTCAACCGGCACACTTTCAACTAACTGGATTCTTTCTTGCGAAAAAAGATTTCCAACAACACCCGCTGAAAAAGAGAGAAAAAATATCAGTAAAAGATTAAAGTAAAAGAATGATCGTCTCATGAAATCAAACTGCCAACATTTTTATTATAGATTAATTAATTTTTACAACATTCTCTGATAATGATAGATAAATTCTCAATATACTTATCAACCATATTTTCAAATTCTGAGATGACCAGTGGTGTGACAATCAACTTAAATATGGATGACAATGGAATTTCCAACATTCCATCAGAAGAAAATTCGATTTTAGTTGCCCCTTTTTTTGGATCAATCACCCACTTCACATCCATTTTCCCACCACCGTTTATCTGTCTTGAATTCCACTTCACCCAACCTTCGTCTTTATTGTATGAATAATTGCAGGAGTATACCGTTTCAATATTTAGTGATGCAACCACGGACTTTTTCATTTCCCATTGGAAAGCATTCTTACCGATATTATCAATACGACTAATATTTGGAAAGTGGCTAACTGAATTGGGAACATCCGAAAGAATTTTAAATACTTCCTCTCCCGAATATTCGACCTCAAATGTTTTTTTTACATATACCGGTACAGTAATAGACATAATAGCAAGGAAACACTTTTCGAATTAAAAATCCAAATCTTGATAAATTATTTTCCCTCCCTGAATGGTCATTAGTACTTTGGTATTTAATAATATTTCAGGAGGGGAATTACAAATATCCTGATCAATGACAATCATATCTGCAAACTTTCCTGCAGTAATTGTACCCAGATGGTTTTCCTCTTGAACCGCCCATGCGGCATTCTGAGTGTAAGCAGTCAAAGCAGAGTCCAGATCAACCGCTTGTTGCGGATAAAAGGATTCATTGGAAGGATCTACCTCACGCTTTCTTTCGATTGAGGTGTAAATTGCCTTCCAGGGATCAAAAGATTCCACCGGCGTATCGGAACCAAAAACTACTCTGGCACCGGATTTTACAAGGCTGCCGAATGCGTATGCATACTCACCCCTCTTCCCCCAGAATTTTTTTATCAAATCTATATCTGATGCAAGATGGATTGGCTGCATGCTGGCGGTGACATTACAACAGGCGAATCTCGCAACATCAGCTTGTTGAAGCAACTGTGCGTGCTCAATTCTATGGCGAAGTTTCAATGACATACTTTTGGCAGAATATTTCTCATACGCTCCCAAAACTTTTCGATTGGCGTTGTCCCCAATGGCATGAATGGCACAGGGCATTCTTTTATCAATACATTGTCCGATGGACTGAATCAATTCATCCTTCGGCATGACGGCAATCCCGGCATGACTTGAATCTTCAAAATTCTCAATCATGTCGGCAGTTTGAGAGCCGAGTGTACCATCAGCAAATATTTTAATGCCACAGATTTTTAAAAAATGTCCCTGAAAAGCAGAATTTTTTTGAAGGTTTTCCGCATTGGGTAAGTATGAAAGAGGAAGATAACCGAATATTCTGAGCCCCAGGTTACCTTCCTTATTCAGTTCGTGATAAATACAATAGTCATCAGGCGACTCCATGGTGTGTGCGGTTGTGATACCATATCGATGAAATTCTCCGAACGCATCTGCGAGCGCCTTTTTCAACTGATCCGACGGTAGCGGAGGGATTTTCTTATATACAATTTCTCGGGCATTTTCTTTTAAAATGCCTTTTGGCTCCTTGCTGTCCGGCTGACGCTGAATATTTCCTCCTGCAGGATCTACGGCTGTATCATCAATCCCGCATCTTTGAAGTACTGGTGTATTTACCCAAAGGCAATGCCAATCCTTGCTGTCCAATGCGATGAAATGTTTTAAGGTGATATTGTCCAAAGAGTCTTTACTGGGAAAATCTGCCAAACCCCACAGATTTTTATCCCAACCACCGCCGGTTACCCATTTTCCAGCCGGGATTGAATGCACTTTTCCCCGAATTAATTTTAGGGCCTCTTCAAGTGAACGACAGGCAGATAAATCAACCTTTATTTTTCTGGATGCATATTCACAAATGTGGGTATGGCAATCCGAAAGTCCGGGTAACAGCCAATGACCATGACAATTTATTTTCTTCGTAGTTGAATCGCCCAAAGTCAAAATGTGTGAATCAAGTCCGACAGATTGTATCCTATCGCCATATACGGCCAATGCCGTTTGGAGTGGCAATCCAACTGAACCAGGATTATAAATTTTTGCATTATAAAGAATGAGGTGCGGATGAAAACTTTCTTTTGTCATATGAAAAGAAAAGTCTAGGATTTGCTATCTTCAAAGGTTGGGGATAAAAAAGCCCCACTCTTGCGGGGTTTTGTTGCTAACAGTTACTTCCGAACTGGCTCATAATGAAAATCAATTTTCCCTTCCAGAAACTCGTCTTGAGCTTGCACAACAGGATTATCATCTGTTTCGATTTGTTGTTCTTCTTCGGGTGGAATTTGTTCTCCGTGTAAAAATTCCTCCTCAAATCCACCTTCTAATTCTTCCAGGATTTGACGGTCGCGCTTTTTTTGGTAATGTTCTTCATTAATTTGTCGTGATCTTCTTCCTATGATCAAAGCTGCCTCATACAAATTTTCGGAAATTTCCATGATTTTACTAAAATCTATCGTTCTTGCCGGCATATGTGCTCTCCACTATGAGTTATTATAAAACCTCAAAATATAATATTTCAAATAGCAGAAATCAAACGAAATAAAATTGAATCACCATTATCGAGAAGAGTTCTTTTTACTTTAAAGCTATTGCGTAACTGCTCAAGGAATAAATTTTTCAAATTGTTTTATGATATTTTGTAGTTTAGGCATCGGAAATTTTCTGGTTTTGATACCTGCTGCTTTCAAAATTATTTCAGAGGCTTTATGTAAATCCTCACCCCGGTATTTATCCGATAAAAAAATGACCTCATTCATTTTCTTTTGTGCTATCTTTTTTGCACATTCGTTACAGGGAAACAATGTAGTGTAAATTCTGCAGTTACTTAGATCACTGGCAGTAGAATTCAATATAGCGTTGGCTTCAGCGTGTACCACATAAGGATATTTTGTTTCCAGCCATTTCCCTTCTCTTTGCCAGTTAAACAAACTCTCGTCAGTACCAGCCACAAATCCATTGTAACCGGTCCCCAAAATATGATTTTCAGTATTGACAATAACCGCACCAACTTTACTATTGGGATCTTTGGATCTTAAAGAAGTAAAAATGGTTATCCCCATGAAATATTCATCCCAACTTAGATATACCAGTTCACTCATTCAAACTTCTCCCCTTGTTCGATTCAATATACGGTAATTTCATCATCCACAATGAAGATTTATGATTATTATTCTCTGACCAAGATAACTTCTGAAATTTCTGCTGGAGCACGGTAGCGAATCGGAGCCAATGTTAATCCAATCCCGTTTGTAATGACCACATTTAGATTTCCATATTTTTGCAGTCCGGAAAAATGCTCATTTTCAAATCTGGTTGGAGTAAGTGAAAACGCAAACGGTTTAAAAACCACCTGTCCGCCATGGGTATGACCAGCAAAAAGGACATCATATCCATCTCTTTCTGCTGCCTCAATAATCATTTTTGCCGGTTGATGCACCAGCAGAATTTTCAGGTCCGCTTTCGGGGCGTTTGATAATATTTCCTCAATATGCGCTCTTGACATTCTTTTGCTATAGATGTGGGTTAGCCCTGTGACCAATATTTTGGAGTCCTCATAGTCAAAAATTCGGTGCTGATTATCTAAGAACTTCCAGCCACAATCGTTCAATCCAGCTTCAATTCTGGATGGATTGGCCCAATAGTCATGGTCACCCATACAAGCAATCGTTCCCATGGGAGACCTAATTTCACATAATGTTTCAAGGCCTTTTTCTATAAAATCTTCACCACGGGTCACCAAATCTCCCGCAAATAAGACAAGATCCGGTTTGGCCGATTCAATTGTTAACACAACCTTTTTAAGCATGCTTCCATTTGTAAAACGATCTACCTGAATGTCTCCAAAAAGGACCAGAGTTAAATTATTTAATGAAACCGGTAAGTTTTTAATTTGGAGAGTAATTTCATCGTTTCTGATATGGTTGGTATCAAAGTAAATTCTGGTTACTACAAACAGAAAGAAAATTATAGGCAAAGCAATCCGTAAAAAAGAACTTACTTTTCTAAAATTGGTTTTGTACCTGGTTTTGAATGCCCTGAGGACAAGACTGAACACGTCTAATATCAAATAGTAAGGCAGAATTTCGACGATTAGAATTAGACCAATCCAAAATGGAAATGTAAAAAGATAATCCTGCCAGACAATATGATCTTTATAACTAAAAAGGCTTTCACGGTTACCAATTAGATAATAAAACAATAATATTAGTGGATATATATTTACTAAAAGCAGTAAGCCAAATACTTTTGTTCTAAGTTTTGCCTTCGTTGATTTAGTATATTCAGAGAGCGCATCCGAAAAGCGAAAACCAAAATAAATATATAAAGCCAGTACAAGAAAAAAAATCCGTATGACCATCCTGAGATTCCAGGGCATTAAATTCCTTTCAATTCACATAGTTATGCAGTATTGATTCCTATCAGTGGAAGGATCAATTTAAAAGAAAAAGATGTTCTAATAATTTACTTGGACAAAATGGCAAAAAATATATATAGAATTAAAGGATTTTTCAAAAGCTTTTTATTTGTTATGGCTGTGGCAATTACGCTCGGGTTCTCAATTTATATTTACAGATTTGTTGATGATTTACAAATGCAAACCCGTCTTTTAATAAGAGATTTACAAGACCAATCGCGCGAGTATCTGAATTTCCGTGTCAGAATATTTGAAGAGAGTATTCGAAATGAAACGATACAAGATCTAAATTTTTTCTTTAACGAAGTTATTCAACAGGCGGACTACCCAATTGTTTATACCGATGCGGAATTTGTCCCGCAATATTGGCGGAATCTTAATGCGGCTGAAAATGCGGACACCAACATTGTTAAAGACTCTCTCGATTATTTAGCTTTACTTGTTCAGAAATTCAAGCAAATCAACCCACCTATTCCCATCTCTTATGATGGAAACATCCTGGGATATTACGTTTATGGTGAATCTCCTCTGATAAATCAATTGAGAACTGTGGAAGCCGATATTGTCCGTCAATTACAATGGCTACTCATCATCGAAGTTTTGGTTGTAGGCATGTTTATTTTTATTGGCTATGCAGGTTTCAATTCAATCAAGAAAAGTGAAGAGAGATTTATCTGGGTTGGGATGGCGAAAGAAACAGCACATCAATTGGGGACGCCCTTATCCTCTTTACTGGGCTGGGTGGAATATATAAAAACTTCTCCTAAAAAATTAGAAAAGGTAGTACCGGAATTCGAAAAGGATTTAAATCGGCTACAAACCATAACAAATCGTTTTTCTCAAATCGGCTCGATTCCAGATCTTAAAGCAGAAAACATCGCGGTAATAATCAGAGATACGGTTCAATATTTTCAGAACCGTTTGCCTAAGAAGAATGGCAAAATTCAGATTGAGGCCCGCATTCCAGATACCGAACGTCTTGTATCTATTAATAAGGATCTTTTTTCCTGGGTTCTGGAAAATCTTATCAAGAATGCCCTTGATGCCCTGGAAACAAAAAACGGCAAGATAACTGTGCAGCAAGGTGAAATGAACAATTCCAAAATTTATATAGATATTAAAGATAATGGGAAAGGAATCAACAAACAGAACAAGAAGAATATCTTTAAGCCGGGATTCAGTACCAAAAAGAGGGGGTGGGGATTAGGTCTCAGTCTTGCAAAAAGAATCGTGGAAGATTACCATGGCGGAAAGTTGGTACTGATCGAATCCGATGTAGAGGTTGGTTCGACCTTCCGCATTATATTGAATGCCCAATGATCATTGTTATTTTAACCATCGTAAAAGGAAATCTTATCCGATAAAAATTCTTGGGTTTTTGCAAAGAACTATTCTTTTTATACCCCGATGAACACCAGACTTGTTTAGCCACCTATGATTTTTTATCTTTAATCAAAAAATGAGGTGTGTTTCATGCGGCGATCAGAATTGTTTCAATATTTTATGTCGGTTCGCAAACTTTCGGAGAAAATTTGTCAACCTCTGGAAATTGAAGATCATGTCGTACAGCCAATTACAGATGTTAGCCCCCCCAAATGGCATTTGGGTCATACCACTTGGTTTTTCGAAATCTTTTTACTGGAAAAGTTTATCAGCGATTATACGCATTATCATCCCCTCTATAGTTATCTACTAAACTCCTATTATCGAAATGTCGGGGAGCGCTGGGAACGTCAAGAACGGGGAAATCTCTCGCGTCCTACCGTAGTGGAAATAAGTGCCTATCGCTACACTATTACAAACACTTTAGGTGAACTAATCGAAACCATTTCAGAAGAAAAATGGGAAGAATTCTCTCAATTGGTCGTACTTGGGTGCAATCATGAACAACAACATCAGGAGCTTTTATTAACGGATATAAAATATATTTTGGCCACCAATCCCGAATTCCCTGTATATCAAACCGCACCAATCGAATTTGAAGACGTTGAAACTCCGAAGTCAAAATTTGTACCATTCGACGGCGGTGTTTTCGAAATCGGCTATAAGGGCAATGCCTTTTGCTATGATAATGAACTGGAGGCCCACAAAGTCTATATCAACAATTTTTACATTCAAAATCGCCTGGTTACCAACGACGAATATCTGGAGTTCATTGAAGACGGAGGCTATCAGGATTTTCGTCATTGGCTTTCTGATGGTTGGGATACCATCGAAGCAAAGGGCTGGAATTCCCCTCTCTTTTGGAAAAAAATTGACGGCAAATGGTTTGAATTTACACTGAATGGATTAAAAGAATTGAATCCGAACTCACCTGTCTGTCATGTAAGCTATTACGAGGCGGATGCGTTTGCCAGATGGGCTAATAAACGATTACCAACAGAGGCAGAATGGGAGGTTGCTGCCAAATTATCCGAAAGTCTACCCTTGGAAGGAAATTTTATAGACGAAGAACAATATCATCCCATGCCCCTCGCATCGAAAAGAGTGAAAGACAGCTCAAATCTTTACCAAATGTTTGGTGATGTCTGGGAATGGACGGGCAGTTCCTACTTACCTTACCCCGGTTTTGAAGCTATTGAAGGTGCTTTAGGAGAATATAACGGAAAGTTTATGGTCGACCAGATGGTTTCGCGCGGCGGATCATGTGCAACATCCCGGAATCACATCCGGTTGACATATAGAAATTTTTTCCGGCCGGACAAACGCTGGCAATTTATGGGCATACGTTTAGCAAAAACGCCTTAAAATAATGATCGCAACATTTAAGACACTAAAACCGAAAGATCTCGAAGAATTATCCAGGGAAAGAAAAGCGTTCAGCCTGGATGTACTCAATGGGTTATCTGAGAATCCAAAACGATTACCAACAAAATATCATTATGATGAAAATGGAAGCCATCTGTTTCAAAATATAATGGAATTACCGGAATATTATCCAACCCGTTGCGAAATTGAAATTTTACAAAGCCAACAAGGGAAGCTCGAACAATTGGTTGCCGGGAATAGTTTCAATCTCGTAGAAATGGGAGCAGGTGATGGGAAGAAAACAAAAATATTGTTATCGCATTTCCTAGATAAAAAACTGCCATTCAGATATGTTCCCCTGGACATATCTGAATCCGCAATGAGGGAGTTGGTGTCATCCATTCGCAATGAGTTCCCAACCCTGGAAACCAACGGAATTGTTGCAGAATATTTTGATGGGTTGAAATGGTTGAGCACGCTGGATAGGCGTAAAAATTTTGTGCTGTTTCTAGGATCAAATCTTGGAAATTTTAATGAATCTCAAGCAAGAGTATTCTTGCGAAGTCTGTGGAATACCCTCCAACACAACGATTTGGTTCTCATCGGTTTTGATTTAAAAAAAGACATCGATTTGATGTTGGATGCCTATAACGATTCACAGGGTGTGACAGCCCAATTTAATTTAAATTTATTGATGCGTATCAATCGGGAATTACAGGGAAACTTCAATATTAATAATTTCCGCCACTATGCTACCTACGAAGTAATGAGCGGAGCAGTAGAAAGCTACCTGGTAAGTCTTGAAAAACAAACTGTATTTATTCAAGAAATTGGCCAAACATTTGAATTTGAATCATGGGAACCCATACATACCGAATATTCCTACAAATATCTTGAAACCGATGTGGAAAAATTAGCTGCCCAAACCGGCTATGTTATCGAACAACAATTATTTGATTCCCAAAAGTGGTTTCTCGACTCTGTGTGGAGGGTACAGAAAACCGAAACATTGGCATAAATCTGTTTACAGACTATCGCTTCAATAAATTTTTAGCAATTTTCAATATTACCTCTCCCCGCTCATGAATTTGCCCCATAGGGACTCAAATTGGACCATCTATTGTTGAGAAGCACTAATTTGTATAGGGTGGCGGAAAGTCTTTCAAAATTATTGTGACTATTGAATCCACCTCCCTTTGTACTTTTTCGGGATTGGGATTGTCACTCAATGCTTTCGTACCAACACCCCGCCAGGCCAACTCTTTCTTTTGCCATGAGATGATATCAATAACCAGGGTGCCTTCTTCATAATAACTGACATGAGTGCTACCGCCATAGGGGCCCCACCAGGGATCATACCAACCACCATAATACCCGGTGCTATGAACCTGCATTCGATCTTTTACCCCTGCATGGGCCAGCACAACAAAATCAACTTCTTCGGATTCACTCTTCGAAAATCCTCTCGCTGCCAACTCTTTATCAACTGAAGATTGGACCCTTTTATACACCAGAGGATATTTTGCCAGCTCATCATCCGGATTGATTTCCTCTGCCGATGCCCATCGATAGGTTTTAAATTTGCCAAAATCATATTCCCGGTCATAATCGGTTCTAACCGTCACCGATGAGCAACTGAAATTTAGAATCATAGCTAAAGTTATAAGTGAACTGCTTACACTCTTCATCTTCATTTCTCCTGTAATTTAGAAAGACAATTTGTTAATGTTAATAAACTCCGGCTCCAAACTCAAGCACATAAGACAACTTTTTTATGCCTGCAAAACCATTATTTTTGATTCCCGCACGGAATCCCCAGAATTCTGTAATCCCTCCAAGGTATCTCAGTGGAGCTGGCGCTTTGGTAATATTTACTCTGAATTTAATACCTGTTTCCAAAACAAAGTCCGTTTCAATCTTTGTTTTTTGTGCACTTTCTTCCGGCAAGTCGACCTCATCCCATTCAACACCACCGGCAATATAAGTATCTATCCAGCGGGAAGCAGAAGGCGTATACATCAACATCCATCCAAAATCCCTGAGATTTTTATCTTTGAGATACATGCGATGAACAATAAAACCACCCGATGCTGGTTCCTCAAAATTTTTTACGATAAAAAAAGGAAATACGAACGAAAAACCTAAATCACCATCATAACGCAATGAAATGGCAAATGATTTCAGGGCAAATCCCTCCTGCAACCATCCTCCAAATTTTGCGAGATCGGTTTGTTGTTTCAACTCAGGCCAACCTGGAAGCTCTTTTTCCTCCATCTTATGTTTTAGAAGATGGTCCTCAACAGCCAGTTCAGCAGATGGAAAGGATCGCAGCTCGTATATTGCATTATCTGGTGCATATTTTCCATGTTCATATAACCTTTTCTTTATGGGACTGTCATCAGGTATTGGGGGGAAAACACGGTGTTCCGGCCGCCTTACCTTTGACATCCAGGCCTGGTATCCGCCCGTGAACACAGTACCGGTACTCAGGATATCACGAAGTCCCCAGGCATCATTTACCCTTTTGTTCACATCATAACCAGGAGTATAATATCCATCCCCATTTTTGTCAGTACACATCCCGTGCTTGCCTTCTTCACTGAGAATATGCATCGGGAATCTGGTCTCCCCATCCGTTTCCAGAACATTGTAATACCAGTTCAATCCGTGCGCCTCGGCTGTCACTCGAATGATACCTATTATGTAATGCATCTCCGTACAATTTCCTTTCGCTTTACTTCTCAGTTCACTGCCAAGGTCCTCATCACGTAGTATAATTATTCTGAATTCAGTGGGCTCTACATCATGTTGGTGAGCGCCCAATCCTGCCTCAAATGGGAAATACGCAATATACTTGAGATTCACCCCCACCACATTATGCAGATCAATTAAAGAGCTCGCCTTATTCGTGGTATCAGGGATATACCCAGGCCCATCTGCATCCTCTCTCACCATAACCTGGTTATATTGATAGTAAACCACCGGGGAATCCGGTGCTTCTTCAAACGGAAAGGCTGCAGGAATCCGAATATCTTTTCCTTCCCTCTCTTCAAGGGTTTGCTCGTCCGGGGAAAACCAAAACACCGGTGCACAATAGGAAGCTAATTCCTTAATAGTCATGTGTCTTTCTGTTGTCCAGTAAACTGCGCGGCGGAGGTTACTGTAGTCGCAGTCACCCTTTACAACATTTCCTTGTGCAATACTGATTTCACTTCTAATCAACAGAGTATAGATTATTAAAATACCTACTAAGCAGAAACTACGGTTAATGACAGCACTCGATTTATACATGTTTCCTCCAGACAGAAAGTTCACAATATATTCAGGTTTCTCTCAAACATATCATCATCCAATATATTTCTAGACCACAAATTATACAAGAACACAGGAAATTTCATAAATTCGATTCGAAATAGGTCTTGGTAAAGAGCCGGAGCACACCTAAATTCTAAAGCGTATTTAGTTAAACTAAAAGGGAGAATACTTAATGGCTTTTGACCACCTGGCTTTTGACATTGAGACCATACCTTTAAAAGATTTATCTGAATATGGGTCCGCCATCCAGCAAAAATTGACAGAAAAAATAGAACGATTACAGGATCGCAATCCTGATTATGACTATAACTATTTTGCAAGTATACATGGTGACTTTAGTAAAATCATATGTATTTCAATGGGATATTTAACTGAAAAAGGTGATATCAAACTGAAATCATTGTATGGAGAAGACGAATCTAAAATACTCAAAGAATTTAATAGTATCATCAAAACATTTAGAGGTGTTTTTATTCACTACAACGGCTTAAACTTCGACGTTCCCACGATTCTTCAACGAATGTCGCACCATCTTATTCGACCATCGAACAAAAATTTCACTTTCCTGCGTCGGTTCACAACGGATCCGCATTTCGATTTAATGATGCAGTATTATAATTGGGATTGGCAAAAAATCCTGCCTCTCGGAATCCTGGCCGAATTACATTCGGTTCCGAGTCCGAAAGAAGATTTGGATGGTTCGGAAATCTTTGAAACTTACAAAAGAGGTGAGTGGGAGAGACTTGTACATTATTGTGAATTTGATGTGGCAACAACTCTAAATCTATGGAACAAAATTTACCGCCATAAACCCGTCATTCCTGAAAATAAATATATCTTTAGCGAGATTGACGCTAAATAATTTTTCATGTTCAAAAACTTTTTGAATACGTACGGGATGCCATATCAATATAGATAAAATTAGACTAATGCCAGATTTCTATTTACTACTCTACTTTTTCTACCATTTGTTCTATCAAATATTGGCACATTTTAGCAATATTAAGCTCCATTAATTTCATGGGAGGCATTTTTACACCCAATTCACTTTCTATCCTTATATTAATTTCAATCCCCATGAGAGAATCCACGCCAAGATTTACCAATGGCTCATTCACTGAAACTTTTTCAGGAGACATTCCTAATACTTTCGCCAACTGCTCTTGCATGTATTTTTCCAGAATGTTTTGACGTTCTGACGGGATCGCATCCAGAATCCTATTTCTAAGAGAACCTTCGGGTTCACCATTACCCGATTGAGATTTTTTAAAGTGTTTTCCCAATACGAGACTGCTGAATCGCGGCGATTCGCCTGCTTTTTGAATTTTAGCCCATCGTTGCCAATCACCCGAAAAAACACCTGTCTGGATAGCCTTGTACTTAATTAGATTATTCAAAATTCTTGTGGCGACATGGGGCGGAATCGCCTTTACTCCCAATTTTTCCAGATAGTTTAATACCTCCTCATTTTCAGCAACATATCCCACTTCTGATATCGCACCCCAATTTATGGTAAGTGCCGGTAATCCTTTTGCGCGCCGATAATGAGCCATCGAATCGAGAAAGGAATTTGCTGCAGCATAATTTGCCTGTCCGGCGGTCCCCGCCAGAGATGCAAAAGATGAAAACATAACAAAAAAATCCAGCTTTCTATTCAATGTTTGGACATGGAGATTCCATGCACCCAATACCTTGGGTGCCAGGACTTTTTGCAATCTTTCCCGGTTGAGGTCAATTATTTTAACATCGTCCAACACCATTGCGGAATGAATAAGTCCCTTGAGTGGAGGCATTGTTTTTTCAATGTGAGCGATTACTTCTGCAACCTCTTCCTCTTTTGAGACATCCGCTTTTACTATTTCCACCTGAGCAGCATTGTGTGTCAGCCTTTTAATGGACTCCTGGATATTTGGTTGAATAACTTCACGACGGCTCATCAATGCCAGATATTTTGCTCCAAGCTTTACAAGCCATTCCGCCACCGCCAAACCAAATCCTCCCAAACCTCCGGTGATCAAATAAGTCCCATCTTCTTTGATTTTGATATCCATATCACTTAAAGCACTCACCAGATGTGAATCCCGCAGGGAGACGACAACTTTACCTATGTGTTTCGCCTGTGTCATATGACGAAATGCGTTCACAACATCGGAGATCGCAAATACCCGGAAAGGTAAAGCGTGAAGTTCTCCCTTATCGAATAACTGCATGACCTCTTCTAAAATAGACTCAGCATATTCGGATCGCTCAGCCGCAATACGATCCAAATCTACAGAGAAAAAAGATAAATTTTTTTGAAAAGGTCTCAACCCCAGTTTATTATTCTGATCGATATCAACTTTTCCCAACTCTACAAACCGACCGTAGGGAGCGAGAATATCCAAACTTTTTAAAAGTGCATCTCCCGATAGCGAATTCAGAACAATATCCACTCCACATCCATTTGTGAGATCCATTATTTCATCAGCAAAATCCAGCGTCCGGGAGTCCAATACATGTTCAACAGCCAGCGCTTTAAGAAAATCCCGCTTCTCCTGTGTACCGGCAGTGGCAATTATTTTTGCGCCCACCCTCTGTGCCATCTGTATTGCAGCAAGCCCCACTCCACCGGCAGCAGCATGAATTAATATTGTTTCATTCTTTACAATACGTGCCAAATGGTTTAAAGCATAGTGAACAGTTATAAATACCAGTGGTATTGTAGTTGCTTCCTCAAAACTGAGATTGGTTGGCTTATGTCGCACAAAATTTGTTTTGGTTGTAGTAAATCTAGCAAAACTATTGGGTGAAAAAGCGATTACTTCATCACCAATCTTAAATTCTTTAACGTTTTCTCCGACGGCGGCAATCACACCCGAACACTCCAGACCAATGGCTCGACCCGAAGATGTGCCCTCTAAACTGGCTTCGGTAAGTAGCCCCATTGCTTTTACAACATCTTTAAAATTTAAAGCAGTCGCATACACCTGAATTTCAACTTCATCGGGAGCGGGTTTCTTACGAATATCAGTCTTAAACCTTAGACTATCCAGCAAACCAGGCGTCGTAATCTCCAGATGAAATGATTGAGATTTATTGTTTTCACCCTGTCCCGTGTAAGCAGACCTCTGTGGCAATACCTTTTCAACATCCTTCTCAATTTCTGTCAATGAAGTTTGAATCATTCGATTTACATAACGATTTTTCCCCCTTAATACAACTTCATCTTCCAGATCATCTGCCCACAACTCACCAAAAAGGTTTTGGATTTCTACTGGAGATAGTTTGTCGCTAAGGTCAATTAATCTCACTTTAGTGGAGGGGTATTCATTAATTATGACTCTGCCAATTCCCCATATGAGACTTTGAGCAACGGTTGGGACGGATGATTCACCGACAGATTGTGCACCGTTAGTTACAAGCCAGAGTTTGACCGAATCTTCCATTTGTAATTCTTCTAATGACTGAAGAAGGTGCATTACACTGTTACAAGCCAGGTCCTCTGCCATTATTAGATTGCTTGTGGTGGTATCTTGTGATAGGGGAGAATCCAGCGACCACAGATGGATTATACCTCTCAAAGGTCTGTTGTTGTATAAAGAACCGCGTAATAGCTGCCGCATATCTTCCCGGGATCCGGGTTGAATTACATATTTAGTTTGGTTAATTGATTGATAGGCTTCTCCATGCGAAACAATTGTTGGGTCTTCCTCAAGCTTTCTTAATTGTCCTGCTAGGTTGCTTCCCACACCGCGATTATCTGCAAAAATCAACCATTTTCCAGACTCTTCCGGCAGCATTTGAGTGGAGGACTCATCAATTGATATCGCTTGCTGAGTTTCATTTTTCGTTCTTTTACCGCTGATTTGAGCGAGCATAACGGTCTGCTCAGATTCTAACTCCTTGTCAGTATCCGAGATCTTTGAAACGTTCGAAAATCCCACCTCTTTTAATAAAACCTCCCACTTCTTCCATGACAAAAGCGGATATGAGGATCGCAATTCAAAATCTGTGAATAGCCACCAGCCCGGAAGCGCACCAAAAATTAAATCAACCAATCGCGGAAGTCGGGTTCCTTCCAAAAGAACCAACAACCCATTGTTTACCAGAAGCCGTTTCGCTTTTTCAAGAGTAATTTTCAGATCACGGGTTGCATGTAAAACATTCGAGGCTATAATCACATCGAAAGAACGCAGCTCATATCCTTGTTCAGCCGGATCAGATTCGATATCCAAAGAACTATACTTTACAAATGGGTAATTTTTAAACTTTTGTTCGGCAACTGACATGAATTGCATTGAAATGTCTGTAAAATAATACTCCGTGTTATTTCTCGGAAGGACCGGTAAAATATAGGAAGTGGTACCTCCTGTTCCACCTCCGATTTCAAGAATACGAATAGTGTGTCCTTTTGGCAAATGTTTAATCACTTCAGCAACAGCATATTGAACCAATAGATTGTAGACTCGGTAACTTGGAGAATCTTGGTACAGATGTTCTGCTAAATTTCCGGAGCCATCCGGGAAAATAAGTTGCAGGGGATCTAACTGGCCTCTTAAAATCGAACCAAAATTTTTGCCAAACCGGTTTAATAGTATTAATTCGGCCTGATAGGCTGGATATTCAGATATGAGCTCTTTCCATAGTTGCTCTGTATTTATATCGTCTACAATTTTTTCCACCATCCATTCGTTCTTGACCTTGCTGAGTATACCTTCTTCCGTCATAATATCTAATATCCGCCCAAACAGACGATTATGCTGACCTGCAATTCCCAACTTTTCTTCCAACGACGCCCGGGAGATTCGCTCACCGATAACAGGTGTCCAGTTTAGCCCTTTAAATGCTTCCATCAGAAAAGCAATACATAGACCTGACGAGAGAGGCTCGATTTTCTCATAATGGCTCTTTCGATCTAATTCTTCACTCAGACTTTTTGAAATATGTTTAAGACGATCAGAAATTTGTTGTGGTGAAGGGATAAATCGAACAGGGATTCTTCCCTGGTTGATTTTTTGACGTGGTTTTAGTTTCCACTGATATTCATACAGATATCGATCAATACCTTCGATGCGGGAGGCAGAAATTTGCTCAACAGCCCTGCATAGTAAACCCTCCATATTGGCTATGATATTTCCCTCATCATCGAATATCTGCAAATCTCCCTCAAGTACCGCATCAGTCTGTTTCGATAGAGTTGCACAAGCCCAGATCTTTGTTTCCAATGGTTTGAAAACCTGCACTCTGCGTATACTCACGGGAAGAAAAAGAGGGGAATTTGTCCCATTGCCGAATTCACTCGTCGATACCGTGCCCATGAAGGTTTGGAAACAAGCATCCAGAATCGCGGGGTGTAGTTGATAGTTCTCTATATCGTCTCTGATCGTCTCATGGGCTGAAATAAAACCAATAGCTTCTTGTTCGCCAATCCATATTTTCTGAATACCCTGGAAAATTGGGCCGTATTGAAGTCCAATCTTCCCAAATTTTTCGTAATAATTTCCAGAGGAGATTTCCTCCGTACATCGATTTTTAATCTCCTCCAGTGCACTTTGAGGGGGCTGTTTTGTGTTTGCCACTTTCCGCAAGTTCCCGGTCGCATTTTTTGTCCAGGAAGAGCTTATCAACTCCCCTTTGCTGAAAATTTCGAAAAAAATGCCATTTTCCTCCATGCTCAGCTGAACATCGACCGATTCGTTTTCAGGAAGAAACAACATCCTTTGAAATTCAATGCTTTCCACTAGAAATGGATTTCCTTCAAAAAACTCCTTACCTGCTGCGAAAGCCATTTCGACGTAACCCGCCGCAGGATAAATAACGGCACCTTGGACCCGATGATCATTCAAATACTTCAGTGAAACTGTATCAATTTCACTTCGCCAAACCGGATGGGGTGTGACTGCTCTCTGCCCAATCAATGGATGAGAATAATCCAGTCTGTCTCTTAACGAAATTTCTGATTCATGCCAGTATTTTTCCCTCTGCCAGGGATAGGATGGTATTTTAACCATCTGGCCACCATCCGGATACAGTTTTGCCCATTCAATGTCCAATCCCGAGGTGTAAAGTTCTCCCAACGAACCCAGCATCCTTGGTAACTCCGGCTCCTGGCGCCTGATTGAAGGAACCACAAACGCTTGTTCATCATTTTCGAGCAAGGATTCTGAAATTGATGCGGCAAGTACCGGATGGGGGCTGATTTCAATGAAGTATCCATATTCTTGTTCGCTAATTTGTTTAATCGCCTTTGCAAATAACACAGGATTCCGAACGTTTTTCCACCAGTAGGATGCATCCATTTCTTCGCCGCTCATTTGAATACCAAGTGCAGTAGAAAATATCGGAATGGCGGACTTCCTGGGATTCAAATCACTCAGTATTTCCATAAATTCGTTTTTGATCGGCTCCATTGCGGGGCTATGAAATGGGATGTCGACTGTGAGAAATCGCCAGAAAATTTCTTCTTTTTCAAGTACTCCAGCAATTTCTTCTAATTTTGCTGTATCTCCGGCCAGCGTAATTGAAAAGGGGCTGTTAATAGCTGCAATGGATACGAATTTTTCGTAACCTTCTAATATCTGCCTACAGTGTTGTTCTGTCAATCCGGTTGCAAGCATTTTACCTTTTCCGGCCGCTTTTCGCTGCAAACGACTTCGATGAAAGATGAGTTTGATTGCATCTTCTATGCTCAATGCCCCGGAAACATATGCAGCAGCGACCTCACCAACGCTATGACCAACAATTGCATCGGGAATTACTCCCCAGGATTTCCACAGATCAGCTAAAGCAACCTGCAACGAAAACACAGCAGGTTGTCCGAATTGGGTATCATTAATTCGAGAAGTTTTCTCATCCTTCCTGAGTTCCTCCAATAAAGACCAATTAGCGTGGATTTTTAACAATGCGTCACACTGATGAATTTTTTCTTTAAAAAGAGAACTGCTGTCAAGCAGTTCGCGGCCCATACCCCACCACTGTGGACCCATCCCCGAAAAGACGAAAACCACCTTTGATTTTTTCCCATATTGTTTTTGCCCCGATGACATCCACATTCGGGTCTCACCTGTACTAAATGCCTTCAGGTTTTCTACTATCCCTGGTTTGTCGAAGCTTACTACCGCTAACCGGTGATCATGACTCGATCTTCGAACACTGGCAGAGTAACAAATATCATTCAACGAGTAATTATTATTGACCTCATTCTGCGCCAGGACTTCAGAAAAAGAATCTGCCAGAGATTTCAGTGCCTCAGGGGATCTTGCTGTAAGAGTGAGAAGATGCGGCTGTTTATTATCCAATACTTCATTCTTGGTATTGATCTCTGATCTTTGCGGTGGACCCTGCAAAACAACATGTGCATTGGTGCCGCCAAACCCAAAGGAATTTACACCAGCCAATCTTGGTTTATTTCCTGTATCTGGCCAGTCTTCCAGAGAGGTTGGAATTCTAATATTTAGTTTTTCGAAGGGGATTTTGGGGTTAGGTTTCTTAAAGTGTAAGTTAGCCGGAATTTTACCATGCTTCACACTCAAGGCGGTTTTTATCAAACCAGCGATTCCCGAAGCAGCTTCCAGATGTCCGATGTTACTTTTAATAGAACCAACAATACACCTTTCTCCGGGTTTACGATTTTCCCCCATCACTCTGGCAATTGCATGAGCCTCCAGTGGATCGCCGACGATAGTACCGGTTCCGTGCGCTTCAATATATTGAACTTCGGCCGGGTCAATTCCGGCTTTCCGGTATGCTTCTTCTAACACATCTCTTTGAGCGTAACGATTTGGAACCGCGATTCCTGCAGTGCGACCATCCTGATTAACAGCCGTGCTGCAAACAAGCGCATAAATAGGATCATCATCAGCCATTGCTTTTGAAAGCGGTTTTAATACCACTGCTCCTACTCCTTCTGAGCGACCATAACCATCCGCACCGGCATCAAAGCTTTTACTACGACCATTTGGAGCTAACATGGCTGCTTTACTAAAGCCGATTGTTGTCTCTGGCCGAAAGGTAATATTCACCCCTCCAACAACTGCGAGCGAACTCTCCCCATTCCAAATGCTCTGGCAAGCAAGATGTGTAGCCACTAATGCAGAAGAGCACGCCGTATCCACAGATATGCTCGGTCCTTTAAAATTAGATATGTATGAGATACGGTTAGCAGCAATGCTTAAAGCACTCCCCAAATTGGTGTAAGGACTTACGGAACGACGAGCTAATCCCTGTGATTGATTGGCACCATAATCATAGGTTGAAATTCCCACAAACACACCCGTATTTGTTCCAGCGAGTTTTTCAATCGGGACGCCTGCATCTTCAATTGCTTGATATGCTACTTCTAAGATAATCCTTTGCTGGGGATCCATATGAGCAGCTTCTCGGGGAGAAATTCCAAAAAACTGTGCATCAAATTTATCAACATCCTTTATAAAACCACCCCCACGTATGTATGTTTTACCGGGGGCTTGCGGATCAGGATCGTAAAATTTTTGCGAATTCCATCTATCAGATGGAATCTCTCCTATAGCATCTACACCATCGCATAACAAATTCCAAAGCTCATCCGCGCTGTTGGCATCCCCGGGAAACCGGCATCCGATTCCAATAATTGCAATGGGTTCACCAAGTATCTTACCTAGCCTGTCATCAGATTTTGGAGAGTTGGATTGGTATAGTTGATTCTTATGTTTTTTATTTGAATCCTTCGTCATTTGATTTTCCTTGATGGTTATCGTTGTTTAGAAAGGTTTTTCCCGGTAGATATTACAATTGAGCAGCAGGAATTTCCAGGATTGATAATTCCAGTTTATTTTTTATTAAAACCCATAATATAGGCATATTTTCCGTAACATGATTGACTTACTTTTATTTTTCAGCAACAAATTTAGTTTTCCATCGCCTGTGACCCCATAAATACTGCTCAGGATACTGACGAACCAAATCTTCCAATACTGACGTAAATTTGCCGGTAATTACAGCTATATTTTCTTTTTTTAAAGAGTAATCTCCACGGTATTCTATCGGGATCATAATTCCCTTATACCGGAATGGACCTGTTCGAACAGAACAAGCAAATATTAATCTTGCCTTACTTTGAAGATGAAGAAGAGAAGCCCCAACAGGCGTGGAAGCCATGCGGCCAAAAAAAGGAACAAATACCCCTCTTTGACCGGCATCCTGATCACACACAATTGCCACCAGTCTTTTTTGCTTCAAATCAAACAGGGCGTTTGAAATCGCATCCCCAGTGTATAAAATTCTCATTCCCCGCCGGCTACGTAAGTTTGATAAATGTCTATCAACGAGGATATTTCTTTGCCTCTGCTGAATTATCGTTAGCTCCGCAACATTTTTCGCTGCCAAAAAGATAATGGGGATCTCCCAATTTCCAAGATGTCCTGAGACAAAAATCATGCCCTTATCCTTATTCCCTTGCATGATTATATCAAATAGCTCTGGTTTTTCGATGAAAACTTTTTTTTCTATCTTTTCTATACTCCAGCCACTAAACTTCATGAATTCTATCAAAACTAGAGTAAAGTGGACGTACGATAAGTAGGCAATATTATATCTTTGCTGTTCCGTTTTTTCCGGAAAGGCCAAAGCGAGATTTTCTAATGCAACTTGCCTTCTTAATCTGATTACTCTAAAGGTGACAAATGCCAAAAATTTTGCTACAAATTGAATTGTAAATAAGGGAAGCATTTTAACTGTTATCTCAATTAAACGAAATCCAAAATATTCAAGGATATTTTTGTGTTTTTGTTTCACCTTCAAGGCAAGTATGAGTGAAAAAATTGAATTTGTTGATTTGGAAAATGCAAAATTAACATCCTATCGAGGCAGATCCGAGCAGTTTTGCATATCATCAAACCGTACTCTCTCGAATTTAAAAAACCTTCAGCGCTAAATTTCTTACTACAAATAGAAAATAACCAAGCATTCTGTCCCGTTACAAATTTCCTTCTCCTTGCCTTGGGTTAGTTGATTTGAGTATTTTCAGAAACCAAATATTAAGAAATGCGTTTTTAATTAGTTTTTGGAAATAACTCGTTTAATAATTCTCCAATGAATTCGTCCCAAAAAATATTACTTACAGCCACGCTATCATATTTTCTGCTAATCATTGTTTCTTCCAGTATTTTTTCACAGCCAGCAACTATTTCCGGATTTGTCACCGATAGTACCGACGGAAACTCTCTAATAGGGGCGGACGTCTATCTGGAAGGAAAATCTACAGGTAGTTCCACAAATGAAAATGGCTATTTTGTGATTCATCCAATCCCAAGTGGTACTTATACCGTCATGTGCAGTTTCCTGGGTTATTTGACTTTTACACAAGAAGTTGATCTGCAACCAAATGAAAAATTGTTTTTAAAAATAAAACTTGCACCGCAACCGATTAACGCAGAAGCCATAAGTGTAATCGCAGATGTAGAAGATCTTGAGAAAGAGATTTCAACCAGTAAAATTGCACTTTCTGCCAAATCTATTCGTGAAACACCACAACTAGGTGAAGCTGACATATTTCGCACACTTCAAGCCCTTCCCGGCGTTATTTCCGAATCCGATTTTGGCACCGGTCTTGTGGTACGGGGTGGCAATACCGATCAGAATCTAATCATGTTGGACGGTATCACAGTTTATAATCCATCGCATCTCGGCGGCGTATTCTCAAATTTTTTATTAGATGCGACCAAAGAAGCCCAATTTGTTAAAGGGGGTTATCCGGCAGAATATGGTGGACGAATGTCCTCGGTTTTGAATGTTATAAGTAAAGAGGGCAATCGCCAGGAATTTAGCGGAGCAGCAGGAGTTAGTTTACTAAGCAGCCGTCTCAGCCTGGAATTTCCTGTTAGTAATGGTGCCTTTCTTCTTGCAGGTAGACGTACTTATTTTGACCAGGCACTAAAGCTCGTAAACAAAGAATTTCCCTACTATTTTTATGACTTACAAGGAAGTTTTCACCAGGATATTACCGACTTTGATCGTATTACCATAAGCGGGTATATGGGTGACGATTTACTGGATTGGGATGAATTGGAATTTAAGTTTGGTTGGGGAAACCGCACCCTCTCTGCTCATTGGCAACATGTTTTTTCACCCAGATTGTTTTCTCATTTTATGATTGCCGGATCGCAGTTTACCACGAACGTTAAACTGGGCGGCGATCAGGGTATCGAAAGTGATAATCGTATAACCGATTACACTGTAAAAGGAGATTTAAGCTATTTTTTTTCACAAAATAACAGCTACAAATTCGGTTTTGAGCTGAAAAAACTAGCCTTCAAATATCAAAGCAATTATGATAATCAGAATCTTCTATCCATTTATCAAAAACCCGTAGAAGCAGCTGTATATATTCAAAACAACCGGCGGTGGAGCGATAGATGGATTATCAATCCTGGACTAAGACTCAGTTACTTTTCAGACAAAAATGATGAAATCTATGTCGAACCTCGCTTATCAGTAAAGTTCAAGCTTCGATCCAAGGAATATTTAAATTTTTCTACCGGTCTGTACAGACAATTTATTTTCACGGTTCGGGATGAATTTTCAACAAATATTATCAATGACTGGTTTGCTATTGATCAAACTGTACCTGCGGGCAAGTCATGGCATTTCATATGGGGTTACGAACGCGAATTATGGAGTACTACTCGACTGAAGATTGAATTCTATTATAAAACTCTTGACAATATGTTAACATATCGTGAAACGCGATCGTCTGTTGATGAATCGATCGGGCAGGATATAGAAGTGGACCAACTTTTTGTACCAACTCAGGGTTATTCATATGGAGCGGAGGTTTTTGTACACAAACAAATTGGTAAAATAGCGGGCTGGATAGGTTATACCATTAATCTCTCGAAAAGTGAACTTGACAATTTAAAATACTACTCATCTTTTGACAGAAGAAACGATATAAAAATATTTCTTACCTACGATTTAGGAAAAAATTGGAGATTTGGCACACGTTTTAATTATGGCGGCGGTTTTCCTTTCACCCGGGCTTACGCATCGTATCAGGAAATAGACGACAGGCGACTTGAGAGAAGAATAATTTACGGAGAACGAAATTCCTTTCGATTTCCCGCCTATATTCGCTGGGATCTTTCGATAAACAAATATTTTAAATGGTTTAATCTGGATTGGATCGCCGATTTACAAATAATTAATATTCTAAACCGGGATAACATTTTCTTTTATAACTGGAATTTTGATGAAAATCCTGCTGAGCGCGAAGAAATTACAATGATACCTATTCTGCCTACAATTGGGATAAGTGTGAAATTTTAACTGAATTGATAGCTGATCAGAAATGAATGGGGAAAAACAATGATTTTAAAATCAAAGAAATGCTTAAACGTTTTCTTAATAACTGTATCAGTAATGACAATCACTAATTGTGATACCTCAACCGAACCCTCATTTGAACCAAAACTGGTGGTCAATGGACAGTTAAACGCAGGCTATAGTATCGATTCAATTTTTGTCAGTATGACAGAACATATAACCGAGATTTATGGCAATTCGCAGGTGAGTGCTGCCGATGTAAAAATAAACGGAATAAAATTAAAGGAGTACTGGAACGAGCCTGGTGTATACTTTCTAGATGATTCAACATTTACGGTTCAAAATGGAGAATCCTATCAGTTAGAAGTGGAAGCGGCAGGAATGCGGGTAACATCAACCACAAAGGTACCCACCCCATTTCAATTTCTCTCCCCGGACATACAAGACGGAGATACAGTTCAATTTTTCCCCGGTGACAGCTGGGTCTCTGATGCATTTTTCACATTGATATGGCCCAATTATGTAAATCCAAACGTTCTGATTTTCAGAGTATTATCTTGGGCTGAGGAAGCCGTCGAAATTAATAGAATCGAGGACGACAGAACACTCACGGATATTTTAAAAGGCGAGGATCGATATGAACAAAATCCTTCGATATGGTGGACATCCAGCGACTTTCCATATGCAAGAATAAACTGGATGTATTTCAACTATCGCGGCTGGCACACCATAACCGTATCGGCCATGGACGAAAATTACTATTTATATCGAAATGGAATTTTGTTTAACGAACAACGGCCAGGTGAACAGTACAATCAAGTTATTGAGGGCGGATATGGATTGTTTTCATCTTGTTCAAGTGACACTATCAGATTATTTATTGCAGAATAAATGTTGAAGTAAAAAAATTTCCATACACATTAGTATTAAAATCTATATAATTAAATCCACACTCACCTATTTTAATCGATAATCGAGTGCCGCAGGATCTTATATTTTTCAACCATGAATTGAAATACCTTAAAAACAGACTCGGGCTTGATCTCAACCATGCACTTAAAATGACCCTTTGGACAGGAATTCCTTCCAATATGGGAGCAGGGCCGGCAGGATAAATTTTCATTTTCAACTACGATGGCTTTCTTGTTCAATGGAAAGAAGCCCAATTCTTGTGTGGTAGAACCAAAAATAGCAATCTGTGGTTTTCTAAATGTTGCCGCAATGTGCATCAATCCAGAATCATTGCTAATAAGGATAGGTGCTTTTTCTATAATTCCAGCAGCCTCCAGGAGAGTAATATTTCCAGCGGCCAGGTCTGTTGCCTCACCGCCTGCCAGATCCCGTATCTCCCTCAACAGCGGTATTTCCTCCAAACTTCCCAACATTATACAGCGCCAACGATATTGCGCATAAATTCTTTTTATTAATTCGGCATAGTAGGTAGGTGGCCAGCGTTTGGTAAAATGTTTAGCGCCCGGAGCCACTATCACTCTAAAATTTTCACCCTCAAGTGCACTCCACAAATTTTCACTTTTCATTTTAGTGACTTTAGGTAGGTGTGTTTTCAATCGGAGATCGATTTGGGGGATTCCCAATATTTTTAATGCGGCAAGATATTTCCGGGTGACGGATAATCCTTCTCCAACATATCTTGAATAGAGATTGATTTTAAATTTTACCAACAAAAACCTGAGAATTCTGTTTTTATTATATTTCAAAATGGAAGGACCTGGTGAAATACTTCTTAGATATAGACTACGAAAATTTCGATGTAAGTCTATTATGACATCAAAACCCTGTTCTTTGAGAAAGGCTTTCATTTCGCGTAAACCCTTCCAGCCTGATGTTACATCATATTGATACACATAGGACAGATTTTTATCAAATTTGACCAACTCAGCATATTCAGTCCTGACAAGAAAATCAATTTGAGCATGTGGGTAGTTTTCACGAAGCAAGCGGATGACCGGTGATGTAAGAACTATATCTCCTATCGAACTCAATCTTATAATTAAAATTTTCTTTACTTTACTTTTGAGTATTCTTCTCATTGGCGAAAAAATCGATTCTGTTTTTTAATCCGGCAGATATAAAAGTGTTAAGTTGATTCTGAAACGGGTAGATAATAATTCCCTCCAGGTCCTCGTTGGTATCAACAAATTTCGACCCCTTATCAGGCCCCATCACGAAAACCGCCGTTGAATAACCGTCTGCCCGGATAGCATCAGGTGCTAAAATAGTTGCGCTTATCGTATGCCGGACCGGATATCCAGTGCCAGGATTTAAGATATGGTGATAACGCTCCCCTTGATACGTAAAATAAAATTGATAATCTCCCGAAGTTGCAATCCCCATACTTTTATCAATTTTGAAATTACACCAGTACTCGCCATTCATTCGGGGGTGGCGGACAAAAATTTGTACCGGGATGTCCCCATTGCATTCAACCCCTAAGTTTCCGCCAGCATCTATAAGAAATGTTTCCAATCCATTCCTGAGTAAAATTTTTCTGGCGATTTCCACAGCATACCCTTTTACAATCCCACCCAAATCAACTTCCATACCCCTTTGATTAAAAGTAAGACTTGAAGAGTCCAGCTCTACTTTTTGAAAACCAACAAAATTCAAGTTATGATTAATGTCTTTGGCAGAAGGAGGAATATTTGTTTCCGAATGAAAATTCCATAGTTTGAACACCGGCCACAACGTACAATCAAAGCTTCCATTTGTTGCCCTGGACATTTCCATAGCATGCTTCATTAGTATTTCTAAATCTCGAGAAAGAGGGAATCCCGTTTGACTTGAACTTTTTTGATTTATCAAACTTACTTCAGATGCGGAATCATAGGGATTTGTTATGCTTTCAATTTTAGAAATTGCAGCAAATGCTGAATCGATTGCGGAGTGAATAATTGATTTATTCAAAATAAAGTCATAACTGGTAATTGTTACGAAAGTACCCAATAATATTTTGGTTTCGCTGATGGGTGGGTGTTCTCGGCTACAACTATTGTTAAACAGAATTAGTGGAATTGTGAATAGGTAAAAACTTTTTTGCCAGAAATATTTTTTCATTTTTTCCGATTTACCACAAATTCTGCCAATGCACGAAGAGAATTTTTTGCCTCTGAGCCTGGTAATTTGTTTATGGATTCAATTGCTCTATTTCTAAGCTCGAGGGCTTTACTCTGAGTTTTATCTAATCCATCATATTTATTGATGAAGCTTAAAATAAACTTTATATCTTTTTTGGTGGCGCCGTTCTTTATAAGCTTTATAACTTTCCTTCTTTCGTTGCCTTTTGATTCATGCATGGAATAGATAAGGGGCAGTGTTAATTTTTTCTCCTTTAAATCATTGATCACCGGTTTTCCAAGAACTCCCATATTACTTTCATAATCAAGCAAATCGTCCTTTATTTGAAAAGCAAGACCGATATTCTCGCCATAAACTCTTAAAATTTCTCGATCAGCTGGCGATGCATCTACGGTTAATGCACCCAACTCACAGCATGCCGTTATTAGTGAGGCCGTTTTATCTCCAATCATGGTAAAATATTCATACTCATTCAAATCCAGATTTCTGGACTTCTGGATTTCGAAAATCTCACCCTTGATCAACCTTTTGGCAACAGTGGCAACTGTGTTCATGATTTCAATACTGTTAGCTTCAGTTGCAGCAATCAATGACTTTGCCAGTAAATAGTCTCCCATCAGAACGGCAATTTTATTTTTCCACACCTTATGAATTGTCGGAAATCCGCGTCTTAATTCCGCCTCATCTACCACATCATCATGAACAAGTGTTGCGGTGTGCAATAATTCAACAACCACTGCCGTCGTAAATGTATCCTGATTAGGGGTACCCACCGCGCGGGAGGCCAATATCAATAATGCCGGTCGAAACTGTTTACCTTTATGTTTTACTACATATTTTGCAATAGTGTCGATCAATTTTATATTTGAGCTCATAATACGCTCAAAGTTTTTATTAAACTCCTGCATGTCATTTCTTAATAATGCAAAAATTCTTTTAAAATCACTTTTCATAGATAGTCAGTTAATTAAGCTTTTCGATTCTATTACTAATCCGTTTTTTCAGAACTCTCATCCAATTCTTTTTTCTTGCGATTATTCTCAACCATCTTTGATATAAAGATTGAAAATTCATATAATAATATCAACGGTATCCCTAATAGTATTTGTGTAATTATATCCGGCGGTGTCACAATTGCCGCAACTACAAATATTAAGACGATGGCATGCCGTCTAAATTTTCTCATTAACGCCGGCGTCAACAGACCGATTTTGCTAAGAAAATAGCTCAGTATAGGCAGTTCGAATACCGCCCCGAATAAGACTAAGATTCTTAAAACAAAACCGATATAAAAATCAAGTGCGATATTAGCGCGGATTTCTTCCGAAACCAATCCGATGAAAAAATCCATGGCCAACGGTAGAATTACAATATATGCAAATCCTACCCCTGCTAAAAATAACAAGGTAGAAAAGAAAATAAGAGGGATAAAATAACGGCGTTCGGTCGGAAGCAGTCCGGGGGCTATAAACATCCACGCTTGATATAAAATGAATGGCAAACCCAGGACAATTCCGCCAAAAAACCCGACTTCTAATTTTATTACAAACATACTCTGAATCTTAAGCACCTGAAGATCCAGAGGCACTGATAATTGGGTGGTTGGATAAATAAGAAAATCAAGGATTCTTTGGGAGAAAAATAGACAGATGATCATTCCGATAATGATAAATACCAGAGATTTGATAATCCTCCACCTCAATTCCTCGAGATGATCGAGAAAAGGCATTTCCCGTTCGTTAATTGATCTTTTCATACGATTTTCACATCAGAATTGTAAAAACAACAATGAAAGTAATTCGAAATAGCTTTGTAATTTAAACGATTATTAATTAAAATGGAATTTTCCTTTTATTTTGCAGAAAATATATTTCAGTTTACGACGAAGCATTCCCTGATTACAAAATTTTATAGTCATTTGTTCGTAACGACTTCGGAGTCCTAAATTCATACTACCAAAAATAGAATTTAGCAGAATGGCAAAATCCTTCTTTTTTTCAGACGCCCATTTAGGTACAAGAAAATCCAAATCAGAAAAAGAAAGGCAAAACAAAGTACTGGAGTTTCTGGATCATGTGGCGCGCGAGGGGAAACAATTATTTATTGTTGGGGATTTGTTCGATTTCTGGTTCGAATACCGCTCTACCATACCGCGCGGCTATACACACATTTTAGCAGCTTTGATTCGCTTGAGGGCACTTGATATAGAAATTCATTACATAGCGGGCAATCATGATTTTTGGATGAGAGATTTTTTGACCACAGAGTTGGATATCCCCGTTCACTTTGATTTTCTGGCTCATTCTCTTAATGGAAAAAAATTTTTTATACAGCATGGAGATGGTTTATCGAAAAAAGATGTGGGTTACCGAATGCTTAAAAAAATATTTCGCAACAAATTCAACATTTTTCTCTATGGTTTACTACACCCTGACATTGGAATTCCAATTGCAAAAGCAATATCATCGCTAAGCCGGAAACATTCCAGTCAAAAAGAAAATTCCCGCGATGATTCAGATTATCTTGATACTGCCATCAAAAGGTTAAACGAAGGATATGATTTCGTAGTATTAGGACACCTCCATCAACCGTGTATCAAAAACATTAATCGAAAAACATATATTAACTTAGGAGACTGGATCACCCATTTTACTTACGCTGTCTTTGATGGAAAAGAATTGCGGTTATTAAAATGGAAGTGACCGAACCTTTGAATCATAATAGATCATCTTCTGATTTGCCAATAGTCTGTATTTTATCAAAAACGTAGTTCATAATATCCCAATTAAAGCCCCTGCTCAATAAATGTCGGGTTAACTTTTCTTTTTTCTTATTATTATCCGATAAGTATTTGTGGGTCCTATTAAACTTTTTGGCGGTTTCTAGGGCAATTGACCTTTCATCATATTTCCGGTAAAATTCCTTTAAAAGTGGTTCTACATTCTCTGCCCTAAAACCTTTTTGATAAAGTTTCTTCCTCATTAGATTTTTTCCACAAGGCCTTAGAATATGTTCATTTTCAATATATTGAATAGCAAATTTATTATCATCAATGAGACCTACATTTTCCAAATGCTGAAGGGCGGAATTAATGATATTTTCTCTATAGCCTTTTTTCATCAATTTCAAGATTACTTCCTTCTTACTGTGGGATCTAAGTGTAAGGTAACGTAACGCCTGATCTTTTGCTCTCCGAATACTATCTTCTTCCAGAATTTCTACAAATTCCTCGTCTCCAAAATCTTTATCCAGTGAGAATCTATATTTCAGTGCGGTTTCAGGAGAAAAGGTATGAACCTGATCATCATCAAAATAAACGATAAATCTTTCAGGTTTTCTCCTACGGAATTCAATGTTCGTTATTTTGGGCATAATCCGTGTTCAGTTTTTTGCACAAAATTCGCCCGCTCAAATTTGTTTTCTTGGGAAAAAAATGAAAAAATTGACTTTGTATAAATTGGCAATAAATGAAATTACATAACATTTGAAGATGAAGGAATGATTCAAAGTGGGACGAAGCCATTACAATGCTTGTTTTCCATTTTCCTCGCCACATTACCATTACTTTTTGGATGCTTCTACAGGTTTCTCTTTTTGCTCGGTCTCAGTAGTTTCGGTTTCAAATCCCAATTTTTTTCTCACCAATTCCTCTAAATTGCCATGGAATTCCTTGTTTTCACTTATAAACCGTTTAACATTTTCTCGGCCTTGTCCCAATCGTTCCTCCCCGAAACTGTACCAGGTACCACTTTTTTGAACCAGCCCCATTTGAGTCGCCAGATCGAGTAAATCCCCATCTTTGGATATTCCCTGATCGTACATTATGTCAAATTCACAGGAACGAAATGGCGGAGCTAATTTGTTTTTGACTACTTTCACCTTTGTTCGATTTCCTACGACATTTTCACCTTCTTTAATGGAAGCAATTCTTCTGATATCAAGCCGCACTGATGTGTAGAACTTTAAAGCCCTGCCACCGGTGGTCGTCTCGGGATTACCAAACATAACTCCAATTTTTTCCCGTAATTGATTTATAAAGATTACCGATGTGTTGGACTTACTGACCGTGGCAGTTAACTTTCTCAGAGCCTGTGACATTAGACGAGCTTGTAATCCCATATGCGAATCGCCCATTTCTCCTTCCAGCTCAGCGCGGGGCACCAGTGCCGCAACCGAGTCTATAACAATTATGTCTAAAGCTCCGCTTCGAACCAGTGTTTCAACAATTTCAAGAGCTTGTTCGCCACTATCCGGTTGAGATACAAGCAAATTTACAGTGTCGACTCCCAACTTCCTCGCATAGGAGGGATCCATTGCGTGCTCGGCATCAACAAAGGCTGCTAGTCCTCCTTGCTTTTGAGCTTCTGCTATTATGTGAAGCGAAAGAGTGGTTTTACCCGATGATTCTGGACCGAAAATTTCCACAATTCTTCCCCGGGGCACTCCGCCAATGCCGAGGGCGTAATCCAGTGAGATTGCTCCGGTGGGGATAGTATCAATATTTACCTTAACTCTATCCCCCAATCTCATAATGGACCCTTTTCCAAATTGTCGATCAATCTGGGTCATTGCCAAATCTAATGCTTTTAGTTTTTGTTCGTTCGCAGTGCTCATAAATACCTCTCGATGTTTCTCTTAATATAATAGAATTCTAAAAGAGCTAAAAATTCTTTATGATAATTTAACAGAATTTTGAACGGAATAAATCGCACCTTTAGGGGTTAATTCGCTCTTCATTAAAAATATATTTTGAACGTTAAATTCTACAGTTGGAAAATTATAAGCAATAAATGTATCATTTACTTGCTGGATATTTTTATAATCCCGAACTCTCCCAATTGTCAAATGAGGTTTAAATTTTCTCCCCTCAGATTCAAATCCGATTTTTGTCAACTCTCCCTCTATTTTTTTTTGTATACAAACTAGTCGATTATCCTCCATTTCATCAATTCCTATCCAGTAAACTCTAGGCTTTTTTAGTGAGGGGAAAGCTCCTTTGTCACCTGTTCTTAATTTAAAACTTGAAATACCTAAAACTGCCTTTTTTAAGATAAGGCTGATTTGTTCAACCTGCAAAATTGAAATATTGCCTAAGAATTTCAATGTTAAATGTACAGAATCCGGATCTATCCATTTTACGTTTCCGTGAATGGGTCTCAATTCTAAGAGTAACTTTTTGATTGCATTTCTGAGTTCATCTGAAATTGGGATGGCAATAAAACTTCTTATTTGTTGTAAATTTTGCATGGCATGCTTAAAGGTAAAATTTACTTAAAATAAATTAGAATAGCATTAAAAATAAGATTAAGAGGCGCCAGAGGGAAGGCCTAACAATTCTCGCCTCAACAAATCCAATGCTGCTTGTGTACTTCGTTCTTTATTTATTCGCCTGTCGCCCGCAAAAAGAAATTTCTTCGATTTAACCGATTTTTTTGATGCGATCCCAACATACACCAATCCAACTGGTTTCTGTGGTGTTGCACCTGTTGGGCCTGCAATTCCAGTGGACGAAAGAGCGATGTCAGTCGTAAATTTTTCACGTACACGGGCCGCCATCTCCTTTGCAACTTCTTCACTAACCGCACCTTTCGTTTCAAGTGTATCGGCCCTGACGTTTAAGAAATTGATTTTTGCCAAATCGCTATAGGTTATCATTCCTCCCATAAAATAAGCGGAGCTTCCCGGCGTATTTGTGATCCGGTCCTGAATAAGTCCACCGGTACAGCTTTCTGCAACAGATATAGTCAAACTTCGTCGTATTAAGATTTCTCCGATAACATCTTCCAATTCTTTCAAACTTTTTGAATAAATATAATCCCCAATTCTTTTATAAAATTGTTTTTCAAACTCGAGATACTTCGCTCTTTCCGTCAGGTCATCCTTCCTCAAGGCTATTCTAACTTCAACACCAGTATATTTAGGTAAAAACGCGATTTCATATGTGGGATGAGCTTTTATCAAATCCTTGCATTCCTGAAAAATATGCGATTCCGGGATTCCGGTTGTCCGATATAGATGAACTTCGATTTCTTCATTGAAGTGTTTTTCCTTAAGAAATGGAATGATAGATTGATCCATCAGTTCTTTCATTTCGATGGGCACACCTGGCAGCAGAATTATATATTTTTCACCAATCTCAAAAATTATTCCTGGGGCAGTTCCAATAGGATTATCTACAAGGATAGTATTTTCCGGAATCATCGCTTGAATCCGATTGGTTTTGGGCATTTTCATCCCTCTAATCCTAAAACGGTCTTCAACCTTTTTTAATACCTCCCGATTAAGAACCAATTTTGAACCAAAATACCCCGCTACCGTCTTTTTTGTGATATCATCATGAGTGGGACCCAATCCACCGGTTAATATAACAATTTGTGCTTCTCCCAGGGCTCGACACAGTGTATCCTTAATATCGCTAATCGAATCTCCAATGGTGAATATACTCTTTGTTGGTATGCCAACTTCATATAGCGAACCCGAAATGTGAGTTGCATTGCTATTTATTGTTTTCCCGTTTAGCAGTTCGTTACCTACTGAAATTATAACAGCCGCCATAAATTCTTCCGATTTTTTATTATCTGATACCCATAACTGTCGAATATAAGTTAATCAAATACATGTCAAAGATGTAAGGTGAAAATCAAAATAACTGAATGATTTTGAATTAGTTTCAGTTATAAAATGAATAAAATAATTAATTAATCGAGAAGCGAAAATAGGAAATTGGAATAGCTGTAAATGACCAATCAATCAAGGATGATATCTATCATAAAGTCTCCCCTAATTTTTGGACACGATGGATGTCATTCTTCCAAAAATAAGGAGAGAGCCATGAAGTATGTTAGGATTTCTCTAATATTCATCTGCTTTGTGTGGAGTGTTTTGTTTTCCCCCAGAGATAGTCATGCACAATTATCCAGTGCTGAACTACTTAAAACAGTAAAACCACCAAAAATGAAGGGCGATGTTTCACTAAACGATGGTTTTCGTCACGTCAAGTTGTACAATAATTATCTCCTCATATCAAATTACTGGTCTGGTCTGTATGTGTATGACATATCGGATATTAATAATCCCGTTTTAAAGGGATCTATTCAAACAGATGACGACGCATTTAATTCTGATATTGATGGAAACCATATCTATTTTGCTAACCATTCTTCTGGGATTCAAATTTATTCATTCCCTGATTTAAATAAACAATCACAAATCAAGACACCCGGAAAAGCCGTCTGGATAGACAGTGAATTTCCACAGCTTTATGTTGCTTTAGGAAATGACGGATTTGCAATTATGGAAATCTCAGATCCCAAAAATCCGATAACACTCGCTCTGGAAGTGCCCGGCACATGGGTGCAACAACTGGTAAAAAATAGAGAATTGCTGTATGTTGCCGCAAAAAAGGGTGGACTACTCATATATGATGTAGAAAATAAAGAGCGACCAAGGTTTCTCTCTAAATATCAGACAAAATTCGATGTGATGATGGTACAGGTTGAAAAACATTTCGCATATTTAGCAGATGGTGCCGGTGGACTTGTAATACTCGATATTTCGAATCCACAACGTCCTCGAGAAATGAGTAGATTTTCAACCAACGGTTATGTACGTAAGCTTTTTAAATTTGGAAATTATGCCTATCTGGCAAACGAATCGGAGGGTTTACAAATTGTCAATGTGGAAAATCCCAGCATGCCTATTCTGGAAGGTTCTTATCCAACTGAAAGTATCTGTTATGATGTTGTTAAAAAGGATATTTACGTGTTCCTGGCAGCAAATACCTCTTCCTTATTTCTTCGCCACAACAATTCCCCTAGGCTCGAGGATCTAACTGACTTAACAATTGAGGAAGGGAGTCCCTTTCAGTTGCAATTAAACGCATATGAACCTGATGGTGATGATTACTATTTAAGTGCATCAAATTTGCCCGAAGGAAGCCAATTTGATGAGAATAGCGGGATTTTTTCATGGGAACCTTCGTATGAGCAATCAGGTGAGTATGAAAATATTGTTTTTCAAGCAACAGAAAGAACAATTAGTGAGCTATCCGTTGCGGACACAATTAAAATTATGGTGAACCATGTCAATCGCCCTCCTGATTTACCAGCACTTACAGAAAAAAGTGTTGATGAAAATTCCTCTATCACCTTTTCAATCCAAGAAGGCAGCGACCCCGATGTAGAAGACCGGCAAAATCTATCCTACAACGTCGAAAACTTGCCAGAAGGTGCGAGCTTTGATGAAAAGAATCGTACCTTTGCCTGGACCCCAACTTTTGAGCAGTCCGGAACCTATGTTATGGATTTTGTTTTGAATGATGGAGCGGGAGGATATGACAGGGAACCCATCACCCTTACTGTAAACCATATTGATAGGAGACCTTCCATAAACTCTATTGTCGGGCAGTTATTTAATGAAAATGAACCGTTTACGATACAATTAAGCGGTTCCGATCCGGATAAGGAAGATCAGGATAAAATATCATACAAAATCGATTATCTTCCTGAGGGCGCTGTTTTTGATGAAAGCACTCAGACACTATCATGGACACCATCGTACGAGCAATCCGGTTATTATCCTCAAGTGCGTGTCATTATGATGGCCGGTAATATGAGTGATACAACAATATTCGCGATTAAAGTTAACCACGTGAATCGCCCCCCGGAACTTGCCCAAATAGAAGATAAGGTTGTGGACGAGAACAAAAACTTATCATTTAAGGTGGATATGAATGACCCGGATATTGAAGACTCCGGCAAACTAAATCTTTCTGCAGAGAATTTACCGGAAGGCGCCTCATTTGATCCGGCAACTGGCATCTTCAATTGGGTGCCGAATTTCGAACAGGCGGGTATTTATCAACCTATTGCTTTCAGTGTTTCCGATCCTTCTGGTCTAAGTGAAAGGAAAGAGATTTCAGTTCAGGTCAATCATGTCAACCGAACCCCACAAATATCGCAGGTACCCGATAAAAATCTTTCGGAAAATACCGATTTAGAGATCCAACTCAGTGCAACCGACCCGGATAAGGAAGACCAGGGTAAACTGAGTTTTTCATCAAAGAATTTGCCTGAGGGAGCAACACTAGACCAGAAATCAGGATTGCTCCAATGGAATCCTACGTTCGAACAATCTGGAAATTACTCTCCTGTTTTTTTGGTTTCTGATGGTCAATATGTGGATTCTGTTTCTATGCAAATATCTGTTGAACACGTGAACCGATCTCCCGAACTAATAGCGGTTGAAGATCAATCAGTAGAAGAAAATCAATCCATTTCTTTTTCACTAATCGCTAATGATCCTGACTCTGAGGATGAAGGAAAACTTCGTCTCAGTGCTCAAAGTCTTCCGGCGGGATCGACATTTGATCCATCAACCCGATCTTTTAGCTGGACACCCACATTTGAACAAAGTGGTAAATATTCTGTTGCTTTTAATGCGGTTGATCCTAATGGTTTATCCGCAGAAGAAACAGTAGATATAGTCGTTAACCATGTGAATCGCCCTCCCCAACTTGAATCAGTGGGCACTCATTCTACCAATGAAAATCAAATGTTAACTATCCAATTAAAAGGATCAGATCCGGACATAGAAGATTACGGAAAACTCACATATGAGGTAAGCAATTTACCTGAGGGGGCTAAATTGTTTCCGGGTACCGGAGAAATTACCTGGTTGCCAAGCCATGAACAAGCAGGCCAATATCAACTTCAAGCAGTCGTAAAGGATGAATTCGGTCTAATGTCTGAACAACCCGTGGAAATCACTGTAAATAATGTAAACCGTCCCCCGAAGTTTGTAGCAATGGCAAACCAAAGTGGCCTTGAAAATAGCGATTTTAATTTTTTATTGCAGGCGGAGGATCCTGATCTTGAGGATCAAGGCAAACTCATTTACACCGCGATTAATCTGCCACCAGGTGCAAAACTTAATTCATCAAAGGGAGAGATAATCTGGAAGCCCACTTTTGAACAGGCTGGAAACTACCCTCTTGAGTTTGAGGTTAGGGATAGTTATGGGGCAGCCGATCATATTCAGTCTGAAATATCAATTGCGAATTACAACCGACCACCGAAGTTAAATTCCCCCGGAAGTCAAAATGTGGATGAAGCCAAAGAGTTATCCTTTAATGTGATCGGTGAGGATCCGGATAAAGAAGATCAAGGAAATTTGACCTATCAGGCAACCAATTTACCGGAAGGTGCAATCCTTGACGTGAAGATAGGACAATTCTCGTGGGCACCAACATACGAGCAAAGTGGTGAATACATAGTCGGATTTCAAGTTACCGATTTAGATGGAAAAACGGCATCCACAGAACTTATGGTTAAAGTATCTGATGTTAATAGATCCCCGCAAATGTCAGCACTTTCAAATCAATCCGTAAAAGAAAACGAATCTTTTACTATTTCACTGAATGCAAGTGATCCGGATGTTGAAGACGAAGGAAGACTAACATTTGCAGCTAAGAATCTACCCAAAGGCGCACAGTTGAATCCAAAATCCGGAGAATTATCCTGGACTCCGTCTTACGAACAAAGTGGGGTTTATAACATTGAATGTGAAGTGAAAGACAGAGACGGAGCAACCGATAAAGTTCCGCTGGCATTAAATGTCGAGCATGTAAATAGAGCTCCTTCCATCACCTCTCAGGGAAATCAAATCATCAAGGAGGGAGAAGAGCTCAAATTTATCGTGACGGCCAGTGATCCTGACAAAGAAGACGAGAATAAACTCAAGTTAGGCGCCAATTATCTGCCCAAAGGTGCGGAATTTGTATCGGAAACCGGTAGATTTACCTGGGAACCAAATGAAAACCAGGAGGGAATTTACGATGTAGAGTTTTCGGTTACTGATTCCGGTGGTCTCAGTAATAGCATGATGATATCGATACAAGTTGAAAACGTTCCTGAGATCGTCGGCAAACCATGATAAATTTATTCAATTTTAAGTTGTGTTTTGATTTTTTAAAACCCGTCAATAGATTTTGACGGGTTTCTTTTTTTGAGAGGGATTTACATGTTTGATTTGTCAGGCATTTCAATTCCAATTACTACACCTTTCCGGCAGGAAAAAATAGCATTTAAAAAGCTTGAAAGAAACATTCAAATTTGGGTGCAATATCACTTTAAAGGATTTGTTTTATTGGGGTCCACTGGCGAAGGGGCAATGCTCTCGTTGAGCGAAAAGAAAGAATTTGTTGAAACAGCCACCCAAATGATCCCTGACAGATTCGTGAAAATTCTCGGCGCTTCATTTCATTCAACAAAAGAAACTATCGAATTTTTGAGATTCGGCGAAAAATATGGGGTTGATGCCGGTCTAGTCCTGCCACCTCATTATTATCGCAGCCAGATGACCCCCAATACCTTAAGAAGATTTTATTCTGAAATCTCCGATGAGTCCGGATTACCAATTATCATATATCATTTTCCTGGAGTCACCGGAATAACATTTAACGCAGATTTCATATTGGATTTAGCTCAAAATAAAAGGATCATCGGAATTAAGGATAGCTCCGCAAATCTTGCTTTTCAACAAATGTTAATAAAAGATGGCCCGGAATATTTTCAAGTATTGACAGGATCAGCCAGCACTCTAGCACCAAGTCTATTTGCGGGGGCAGCGGGGGGGATAGTAGCGCTTGCAAATGTGGCACCTCAAATTTGCACCGAGTTATATGAATCGTTCCTAAAAAATGATTCCAATGCGATGAAAAATCTTCAGCAGAAAATTCTTTATCTAAATACTCTGGTGACTGGAAAATTTGGGATTCCAGGAATAAAATTCGCCATGGACCGTGTAGGAATATACGGTGGACCGGCAAGATTACCCTTCTTACCGCTTGAGATGAAGGCTAAAAAACAAATATTGGATGAGCTAAAAAACCTTAGTTTAATTCGCATATAGTTATGGATTATTTTTATACTTTAAAATTTTTTTGAAACAAACGATGATTGCTAATTCTAATGATGTTAATTTGATGTTGTCCTCCCACTTACGAATACAGGAGTTTTAATGAATCGACCCAAGTTTCGTCTCGACGTTCAATTAACACCTTTTCAGCATCAAAACGAATATGGATATATCCTTCGGGACGCGTTAAATGAAAGTCGAGTTCTTTTCATAAACGAGGGTGCAGCGCTTTTGATTCCATTCCTAGATGGCAACCACACTTTAGAGGAGATTAAAGAAATTCTTGAAAAAAGAACCGGACAAATGGTTCAAAAGCAGGAGATAGAAAAACTTGTTAAGTTATTTGAAGATAATCTTTTTCTCGACACGCCGGCATATCATCAACATTTAGAAAATGTATATAAATCCTATAAAAATGGAGCTAGCAGGCCTCCACTTATGGCAGGCAATGGTTATCCAGCCAGGGAAGAGGAGCTGAAACAATACCTTGACACAATATTTAACGAAGCCATTCTGATCGATGACTTTCATTTACCGGAAAGATTAAAGGGTTTTGTTGTTCCCCATATTGATATAGAACGCGGGAAAAAGAATTATGCAACAATCTTCTCGCTGATAAGACAATTCCCTCATGCACAAACTTATGTTATTTTGGGTGTCAATCACCATTATTTTTCGAATAATCCTTTTATTTCTACCAATAAAGCTTATGAAACTCCTCTCGGTAAACTGGAAATTGACTGCGAACTCTTAGAGAAATTACAGAACAATCTGAATTGGAACATCCTCGATGGAGAAATAGCACATAAAGGGGAACACTCTATTGAAATACCAAGCCTATTTTTAAATTATATTTATCCTCAACAAAAAATAAAAATTCTTCCGATTCTCTGTAATTTTCAAGATAAAAGTGATGCAAGGATAGATGCTTTGATTTCAGGTCTCAGATACTATCTAAGCGATCTAACTGAATCCTGTTGCCTGATAGCCAGTGTCGATTTTTCGCATATTGGACCTCAATTTGGCTGGAATCAACCTGTTAAGGAAGCAGATGCAGCGGAGGTAAGAGAAAAAGATTTAAAGACCCTGCAATTTCTCGCGAATGGAGAGGCGGATAGTTTCTATTTCCACATAATTCAAGATGGTAACAAACGTCACATCGATGCGCTCGGAGCAGGTTATGTCTTTTCGAGAGTACTAAGTGGAGTTAAGGGTCAACTGGTCCGTTATGATCAGGCATTTAATCCGGCTAATACTGTAACTTTTGCCAGTCTTTTGTTCTAGTCAAATTTCTATCCAGTAAATTTATTAGGCTCCACATTTTCGAGCGTAAGCCCATTAGAATCAGTCTAGTAGGAATATACAATAGTCTAAATGGAGGTGTGGAGATTTTCAGAAATCTTTTCTGTATTATTTAAAATGTCCTACTTAGAAAACTTTTACTTTAACATATCTTCCAGGGTTTTGCTTTAAGTCTGTACTAAGCGAATCAAGTGAACGGCTCAATTTTACCAAATTTTCATAAAGTTCTTTATTGTTCAGCATTTCTGCCACGGTTCCTTCGTGCTGGATTTTGTAGAGCAATGAGTCCGTTTTAATTGAGATTGCTTTCAAAGTGGGATAAAACGTGGTATCGTTCATCATCTGTGCAAATGTGCCTTTTCCGCTATGAATACTGTCCGTAATGGCTTTAAAATTATATGAGCTCCTCGCAAGGTTTGTATACAGTGAGTGGTCTACCAACAATTTGCCAACCGTACCCTCGCCTTTAACCAGACGACCGGAAATATTATTCAAATTGACCAGTAGACTGCTAAATCTTTTCCCCGACACCGGATCAACAAATAATTTTCCGATGACTCCCTGTCCGTCTTTTGCATGAGTAGTAAGAGAGTCCACATTATATAAGACACGTTTAAGTTCGGTTACCATTTCAGCAGCATCATCTATAAAATCATAAGGATCTACTCCCGGGTCGCTTTGAATATAATCCCCAGGCTGTAATTGTACATCACTCGGATTTCCAATGGTAATATCCACATATTTATCTCCAAGAATCCCCATAGTTTTAATCATTGCAATGGAAGAAGTGGTGATATGATCTGCATATTTTTGGTCGATTTTTAATTGAGCAATAATTCCTCGACGCTCCTCCTCGAGACTGATTTTCATATCCCCAACCACACCAATTTTTAAACCGGATAATGCCACAAACGCACCGGAGTTTAACCCCTGAGCATTTGGAAGGTACATATAAATTGAGTATTTCTTATCAAAATATTTTTGGTTAGATGCCACGATGTAAAAAATAAAACCAATTAAAAATATTCCTAAAAGAAACATCAGGAAAACGCTCAAAGAAATGTTTCTATCCTTTTTTGCAAAAGCCATTATCAATAAACTCCAAATCTTTATTTGCTCACGGTAGAAAAATGTGGATCCTCATACCATTCATGGATATCTCCTACCGGAACACCATCATATACAATTTGCCCCTCACGTAACATTAACAGTCTTTTTACGGAAGATAAAAAGTATTGAATCTCGTGGGTAACTACAACCGAAGTGATATTCAGTTGTTGATGCAGATCGCTGATCAAATCCACAACTCTCTGAGCGGCAATCGGATCGAGTCCTGCTGTAGGCTCATCATAAAGCATTACTTTGGGATTAGAGATTGCGGCCCGTGCAACCGCTACTCTTTTTTTCATGCCGCCGCTCAGTTGCGATGGATAATAATTTAAAAAGTTCTCCAACCCTAAGAATTTGAGTTCTTCCACTACCTCTTTATATACCTGCTCCTCGGGAAGCTTCAAATTTTCCTTCAAAAAAAAACCGACATTTTCCTCGACCGTGAGCGAGTCGAACAAGGCACCTTCCTGAAAGACAATCCCAAATTCACGGCGAACCTTCAGTAATTTTTTCTCCCGCATGCTAGTGATAAGTTGATTATCAATACTAATTTCTCCTGAATCAGGCCGAATTAAACCGAGAATCAATTTTAAAATCGTGCTTTTCCCACTACCGCTTCCTCCCACTAGAAGGATTAATTCACCGGTATCGATTTGAAATGAAATATTATTCAGGACTTTTCGGTTATTCAAGGTTAATGAAACTTTTTTGAATTCAATCATTTGCGAATTCCTAGTATAAACTTAAAATCAGTTTGGTTAATATAAAATCCATCAGTAAAACTGAAATGGCAGTATACATTGCTGTTAAGGTAGCGGCTTTTCCTAATCCGACAGAGCCACCGGATACCCTATACCCCATATAGGTACCGACCAAACCAACCATTAGTCCGTAAAACGGAGGTTTAATTCCGCCTACTATCAAATCCTTAAATACAAGCCCGTTTTGAATCGAAAGCCAAAAAAATTCCGAATCTACCCCCAACCACATAACCGCTGCAAACCAGCCTCCAATTATCCCGATGACATCCGCGATGGCTGTTAATGGTGCCATTAGAATCATGGAGGCATAAACTCGTGGAACAATGAGTCGTTTTATCGGATCGGTACCAAATGCCCTCAGCGCATCAATTTGATCGGTTAAAACCATATTCCCCAATTCGGAAACCAGCATAGCGCCACTACGAGCCGCAACCATTAATCCGGTGATTGTTGGGCCAATTTCCCTGATCACTGAAATGGAGGTCATACGCCCCAACATCAATTTTGCTCCAAAAACCTCTAATTTTGTGCCCCATTCCAGAGTTAAGACCATACCGATACTTGCAGATGCTGTTAACACTAATGGTAGAGCAAGTGTTCCCATGAGATGAATTTGTTTTAGGGTATCCTGCCAGTAAATAAAAACATATTTGATGCCAGTCAGAACCTTATAAGAAAATCGTAAAAATCTTATTATGTCTTGGTAGGATGTGATAATTTTAACCGGTAACGGTGACATCTGTTATAACCACCTGTCCTCTAAATTTTATCCGGTAAATATATTATAAAAATTTAATTCCTGAAACTATCTTCTAATATTCTTTCGCGGACTTTCAAATCCATATTAAAATTGGAATAGAATATGGTATCATAAAAATCTCGAACGGAGATTTTTTGATTGAAAACTGTTGTTATTGACTGGAATTGGAAGATGTGCGCACGTGAAGTGCTTATTTGTCTTATGGTGAATATTATCAAGCTTAAGATATGAGTGGCATTTCGTCGAGTTAAAACGCCAGGAAATAAATTATCATTAACTAATCATTGTAATATCAGACAAGTTAGAAATATAGATGGCCTTAGGAATTAATTTTCAGGCGCATTTGCTAGCAATACAGTTACCCACATTTCTTTAGCATCAAAATCAGGCATTCCGGCCATACCCGCGCCGCCCGGCATAAATCCATGCCGGTCTCCCTGCATGCGACCGAAGTTACCTTCACCGGGCATTCCCCCTGTCTGGCCCCCTCTTTGGGGTCCAGAATTACGAATTGCATCCATTTGATCCCGTACTTCTTCGCGCACCTCTTTGCTTACTTCAGGTATTTCAAAACCAATTTTTATCTTTTGTCCGGTATCAGTCGAGAGAGAGTTTAAGTATTTATCATCGCTATTCAGAGGGATTTTAAACTCATAACAATAACCGGATTTTTGTTGAGCCGCCATAGCCTCAATTCCATCTAATCCTCCCGAGGGAATGATAATTGTATCTTTTTTTATAAAGAAAAATTCTCCCGTTAAAGACACCGAACGATTCATCATTTCAGGAAATTCCCCTTTTTCACGCATCTGTTTAAATTCTTCCAGCTGCTCGAATGCATCATCAAATGCGTCGGGGTCGATATACCGGATACCATAGTGTCTCTCTTTTTTATTATTTTCATCAATCCAAATGGTAATTCCTCGAGCATTAAGCGTGCGAGCTAATCGATAATCATGGAATCGGAACATAATATTAAGATTATTTCGATTATTGGCAATGCCATAAACGATTTCAAGACCATCTTTTTGTGAGTAGTGAAGCGAATATCCGGGCCACTCTTCTCCATTTCCGTCTACTGTTATATCACTATCTTCCCATCGGCTCTCAATCGCTTTTCCACCACAGGCGACTAGAAATGCAAGGGAAATGATTAGAAATAGAATATCCAATGCTCTTTTTTTCTCTTTCAACTGTAACTCCTTTACAATAAAAACAAATAATATACCATAAATGTAAATTCAAAATAAGGAACAACGCACCGATTCAGATAGTTCCCCAGTGCCTTAGCGAAATCTCGATTATTAAAATCGTAATTATTAGGAACTCATCTATCGTTATGCCGTCGATCCCTATGTGGTCGATCCGATGGAGCAGGAACCCAGAGATTAGGAGGTGAAATGAATTCATCCTTCATTTCCTGAAATTTTTTCTGCTGTTCCGGGTTTAATATATCCATTATTTCTTTTTCCAACTTTTCCCGATGTTCCATCATTAATTTTCTCCCATTCCGCGAATTCGCTTTTCTTTCTTTCCTCGCGCCGAATATATCGTTTCCCATTTTCTTAAATAATTCATCCATTTTATTTCTTTGGTTTTCATCCAGATCCAGTCGTTCAGCCAATCGATCGATCCTAAATTTGAAAAAATCTCTGGCACCTCGTTTAATATGTTTTTCCAAACGTGCCAATTGTTCATCTGCCAGAATCTTTTCAAGTTCGATCTTTAATGAATCAACAATACTAATTATTTCGGCCTGATGTTTTTCACGAACTTCATTCATTTTTTCCGAATGTTTCCTCAATATCTCGTCCAATACTTCACGCTGCTCTTCCGTGGGTTGAATTATTCGATCCATCACTCTTATAAAGCGCTGGTGATGACTCATGCGATCAAATTTATCCATTCTTGATTTCCGCAACATCCCACTCCCCAATGCTCCAATAATAATCCCTATAAGTAGTATAATTAGGATAATAAATGTTGATTTAGACTTTGAAGTCATTGTAATTCTCCATTAATAAAATCATCTAGATACCATGTATCCTCAATTGTCAACTGTGGCAGTGCGAGAAAATTATCAATTGAAAGGCTTTCTCCCTTTATGATGTTAAAAGCCAGTAATAGAAGAATCGCTACTGCTCCTGCCATGGCAAAGCGCCTGAATGACCATATTATGGAATTGAAGAAATCTTCTACAGTTTCTGACTTTTCTTTTACCCTTGAATGGATTTGACGCATCACGCGATCTGCAAAGTATGGCTCGAACTCCGTTTCGGCTGTATTGGATACCATATTTCGCATCTTGTTAATTCTTTCTTTCTCTTTCCTCAATTCAACGGACTTTTCCAAAGCCTCGTCAAGCTGCTTTTGTTCTTCACGTGCTAATCTACCATCAAAGGACCGATAAACTAATTTTAGCATCTTTTGATCCATTCCCGTCTCCTATTCATTCTTATGCCATTTATTCAAAAATAGGTAATAAATCTTCTTTCAGTCTTTGCTGGGCTCTTGACAATCTTGATAAAACTGTACCCACTGGAATGTTTAGTATTTCTGCAGCTTCTTCGGTTGAATAACCGTCTACTAATCGCAGGATTATTACAGCCCGAAATTTTGAATCAAGTTTTTGTATAGCTTTCTGAACAATTTCTTTATCTTCCGAATATTCACTCCGGGCTTTTTCGTCGGGAATTTCGTAATTTTCATCTGAGGTTTTCCAAAAAAGCATTGACCGTCTTTTTCTTCTTTTCAACTCATTCAACGATAAGTTGATTGCAATTCGAGTCAGATAAGTCGCCAAACTGGATTCCCCGCGAAAATTTTTCAATCCGTTATAAAATCGAATGAATGTCTCCTGTCCGACATCATCTGCTTCCGGACATTTACCCAGCATACCCATAACTGTAGCCGCAATTCGTGATTCGTACCGTCTGACAAGTTCTCTAAATGCATTGTCATCTCCCGCTTTCGCATCAGCAATCAGTTTTTCATCGGTCAAAATCGATGCATCCTTCCTCTTCTATACCATATTAGACACTCTTGAAATTAATATATTCCCAGAAAATGAAATCTTATTCTGATTTTCGGTTATAGCCTGGATGATCAAATGGTTAGTAAACAAAATGGCAGGGATTCAGTCGCATACCTTTTTCGGGAAAGTACTAATTCTTGACATTTACTAAAATTTAAACAGACACAGTATTGGCTTATTAATTAATAAAATAGCCATTTAAAAGATTTAGTGAATTTTTAGAACTGCTACGAGCCATTAGAAATATAAAAATCTGACTAATGATTCATAACAAAAGGAGATAGTGACAAAATTACTCCACTCATTTATCATTATCTTTATGAACTTAAACCTTTATTTCTTTCAATTTAATCAGAGAGACCACCGGTTATGCTTTTACTGCGTTCGATAGATTGCAGGGCTAAATACCGGTCACCAAACTTTTCCAAATGTTCCATTTCGGTTTCATATTGATCAAAATGACGTTCTTCGTCAGCAATTAACTCTTCAAAAATTTTCTTTGTAATGGAGTCTGCATTTGCGGCACATTCATTCGCCCACAAATTATACTCCTGAGCACTTTCATCTTCCATTTTACTGGCTAACTGCAACATTTTTTTCACATCATGAATCTTTTCAACATCCATGGCACTCTTCAACTCAACTTCGCCTTTGAGAAACAAAATCCGTTCAGCAGCTTTTTCAACATGCCCCATTTCCTCAATAGCGGTTTTTTTAAATAAACCGGCCAGCAAATCGTATCCGTGATCGTCACAGAGAAAATGGAAATACATATATTGATGAACTGCGGACAATTCATCTGCAATTGTCTTGTTTAATAGTTTAATACTTTTTTCTTGTCTCATAACTGACCTCCTCTGTATCTTTTCATTGAAGAATTCGAAGACTTTTTATCAATTAAAATTATAAAACTTTTTGCTCAGTTTCATCATCCTAAAATTTTTTCTATTCGTACCGGAGGGCATCAATTACATTTTCATTGGAGGCTCGGAAAGCCGGATACAAACCAGCGATTGCCCCAATGCCGGCACAAATCATAAAGCTGTACCCAACCCATTCTACCGGAAGAATCAGCTGGCCGCCAATATAAATTTTATTAAACGTCAAACCACCCACTATACCAAGAATGCCTCCGAAAATTCCCAAAGACATCGCCTCTATCAAAAATTGAGTTAATATGTGAATTTTTTGTGCTCCAATTGCCCTTCTGATACCAATTTCGCGGATGCGCTCTGTAACGGAAACCAGCATAACATTTGCTATTCCGATACCCCCAACTACCAGTGATACCAGGGCAATAATAATAATAAAATTTGCTATCTCCTTGTTGGTTTCCTGGACGGTTGCCAAATAGAAGTCCTGCCTCCTGACCCTGAAATCATTATCCTGATCGGGTCGTAGCCGGTGATTTCGTCTCAAGATGGTTTCGATATCAAAAAATGCTTCATCGATATCCTTTGCAGAACGCATTTGTGCAACGATTCCTGATAAATGGTCCACACCATAGAGTCGTTCCTGAGCGGTGGTAAGGGGAACAAATACCTGATCATCGGGACTTGACCAGCTCTCTCCTTTCGCCTTTAAAAGGCCTATCACCGTGAATCTCTTTGAATTAATCAATATCGGTTCCCCAATCGGTGATTGATTCCCAAATAATTTTTCGTGAACAGTTGCTCCTAAAATGCAGACCCGGGAAGTCTGCTCAACCTCTTCCTGATTAAAAAATCGTCCCTCTACCATTGTTTCGTTATTCACCTGTTCATAGGGTGGAGTGGTTCCGCTAATCCTTGTTGTCCAACTCTGATCTTTGTATTCCACTACACTTTGAGAGGAATAGGTTGGCACAGCGACTGGAATTACATGCGAAGAATTTTCAATTTCTCTGGCATCATCCCATGTGAGGTTAACCACACTTGCTCCGGTACGAACCCCATGCATCCGCGAATAACCGGGTCTGATAAGCAAAACGTTTGAACCCAAAGATTCGAGTCGTTCATTTATCCGATTCTGAGTAATTTCACCTAAAACAACCACGTAAAGGACTGCCCCGATTCCAACGGCTATTCCTATTAGTGTAAGCATCGAACGTAGCGGGTTCGCTTTTAAACTCTGGAAAGCGATCATTAAGTTTTCAAAAAATATCATTTAAGTATCCATAAATATGAAAGGAATCAAAAAACTTCCTTACCGATTACCAGCCCCAAAAGTACGAGTACTTCTGATTCGTTCTTCACGCTGGTCATTTTCATCTTTCAGGCGCGAGGTCATCGGGATTGCAAGAACATCGCCCTCTTCCAGACCGGACAAAATTTCTGCATGTTTAAAGTTATGCAAACCGATCTTTATTTTCGTCGGCATAACTTTGCCATTACTTTTCAATAAGACTCTACGGATGTTTGCTTCTTGTTCATCTTTTAAGGCAAACTGAAGAGCAGATGCTGGTGCCAACAGTACATTTTCCTTATTTATGATGGTAATTTCAATGGTGGTATTCATACCAGATTTTAGTTTACCATCTGTATTTTCAACTTCAACAATCACATCGAACAGGGTTACATTCTGTTCGATTTTTGCTTCCGGCGCTATTCTGACGATTTTACCCTGAAAAGTAAGGGTCGCGTAAGCCTCCGCAATAACCGTTGCTGGTTGCCCTACCCGAATTTTACCGATATCGATCTCGTCGATCCCGGCCTCAATATATACCGATTTCATGTCAGCGATGTCCACAATGGGCGTACCTCCCCCCACATTGCTAACGCCGGAGGCAATAATTTGACCCTCTTCAACATATTTTTGTAAAATGACGCCTTCGATGGGTGCTCGGACGATAGATTCGCTTAACCTCTCTTTCGCACGATCTAGTGCTGTAGTAGCCTGTACCAACTTACCCTTTGCGATTGCCAGAGTCAGTTCAATCTGATCACGCTCTTCCTCTGAAATAAGCTCGTTTTCAAAAAGTTGATTTCTTCGGTCAAATGAACGTTGAGCCTGTTTAAGCTCTGCATTTGCGATATCCAAATCAGCCTGTGCCTGGGCAACTGCGGCTCGTTCATCCTTCTGGTCTAGCCTGGCAATGAGATGTCCTTTCTTGACAAAATCTCCCACTTCAACCGGAAGCTCCTCGACTATTCCACTGGCTTTGGACTTAATTTCAATACGATCGATCGGCTTAACAATGCCATTTGCAGTAACTACAACCTGAAATGTACCGCGCGTTACTCTCACTTCTTTATATTTGAGAGATGTATCAGGAGCATTGTTATCTTGCTGGGACATTATAAAAAAAGATGTCAAAACTATTACCACAATAATGATAATAATTAATATGAATCGAGGTTTAATTCGCCGCATAACCTTCACCACTAATTCGCTTGTTTTACTTATATTACTAATTTTCTTCTCTAGTTAAAAGAAGATTTTGATCCTCAACTTTCCCCGTTATTTGCAAAAGAGATAAATCTAAAATCTATCCAAGAACTAAAGTCCGAATTGAGTCAATATGTTCCTTCGTTTTACTCAATTTGTATCGGATTGAGGTCTTGTTCTATCCAACTATCTTATCAATTCACATTTCTTTTTTGTATATAGTGAATTTGATGAAATGATTTTTCATGCTTATCTGTAAAAAGCGCTTCAATTCTTTAACTGGCGTTAAGGATTAGACATTTGTGAAATCTTTTTATTTCAGTTTTTTTTAAACCGTGTGTGATTTTGGGCTGGAACGAAGTGTGACATTTTTTGGAATCAATGTCTCCAAATTATTTTTGAAAGGAGGATATTGACCGAAGAGTAAGATATCGAAGGCATATTCTTATAAATTCTGTATTTTGAACGCAAAATAAAAAAGACAGACTAATTGCTAAATCTTTAATATTCTAGAGGGGTGATTTATAAACATCATTTATTTTACAGAGAATAGACTACTTATTATTCAACACTTCTTCTATTCGATTTAGTTTGCCAAGGATCTCCTTATGACGATTTTTTTGATCAATTGCCAGTCTGACTACCTGGAATATCAACGCAACTGCTAAAACGATCAGAAAAATAATGCCGATTGACATTGTATTGCCTCCCTAATTAATTGTATTGTTTACCACTGAATGCAAATACTCCACTCACCGATAAATGACAATATGGACTTAGCGTTAAATACTAATACTTTAGCTTTATGTTGCCGTGAACCAAAAACCTAATGTTCCCGCTTTAAATACCCGCCCAGCCACTCATGCACGGTCTCCCACCACAGTTGGGCATTTGCAGGCTTCCGCACAAAATGATCTTCATCGGGAAAAAACAGTAATTTAGAATCAACTCCTTTCAATTGCAATGCTGTGAACATCTGCAGCGCCTGAGTATAAGGAACCCGGTAGTCATTCTCTCCATGAACGATCAACATGGGTGTCTCAAAGTTTTCCACATGGTTAGCAGGATTCCATTTTTGAAATAAACTGGTCTCTTCCCACGGATATCCATTAAATTCCCATGATGGAAACCAGAGCTCTTCGGTGGCACCAAACATGCTTACCTGTTCATAAACGCCATCGTGGCATACCAGTACTTTAAACAAGCCCTCATGATTGTGCCCCTCTATCCAGTTTACCATGAAACCGCCATAGGATGCTCCTGCTGCACCGATTCTGTCTCCATCAATAAAATCAAACTTTTCTACTGCCCATTTTGTGCCGGTAACGATATCTTCGAATGGCCACCCCCCCCAGTTCTTGCTAACCGAATCACAAAATTTCTGGCCGTATCCACTGCTACCATGGAAATTGATCATAATAACTACATAACCCGGCGAAGCAAACATTTCGGCATTCCAGCGGTAATGGAAATCGTCACTCCATTCGCCCTGCGGACCACCGTGTATCAGACAGATTAAAGGATATTTTTGGGCAGGGTCAAAATCAGGTGGCTTTACCATCAACAAGTGCACCGAATCGTTATTTACTCCTGTAAACCAGTAATCCTCAAGAGGATTCATCTTAAGCTCTGCAAGTCGATCCTTGTTGGTAAATGTAAGCTGAATCAATTCTTTCTTCTTTATTTCAAACTTGTAAAGTTCGGCGGGATAATTAATTGCCTCGATAGCAAGGATTAAATATTTTCCGTCCGGGTCGATATCCATTTCTTTGAGGTACCTTTTTTCCAGCAATAAACCTCTTTTGGGGGATTTCAGATCAACCTCATACAGCCGGTGTCGGCCATGATGGAGTACATAAAAGTATAATTTTTTTGAATTGGGCGCCCAAACAAAATCTTCCACAGATCGGTCAAGTGTCCCAGTTAAATTTGCGGTTTCCCCGGATTTCAATTCGTAAACCAGCAAATTTTTTTGATCCGCCTCGAATCCAGCCCTTTTCATGGACATGTAGGCAACATATTTCCCGTCGGGAGAAAAGAGCGGGCCGTTGTCATTGCCTTTGCCAAAAGAGATTTTCCTCTTTTCGCTTCCTTGTTTATTGGTAAGCCAGAGGTCATTATTGGTGCTTATGGCAACGATTGAATCGGGGTTTGCAACGAAGCAGATATCTTTGTTATTTGGCGACCAGACAAAATCATGCTCGCTTTCCAGAGAGATGGGTGGTGTATCTTTATTCACAAAAGTTACCGAAACCGGATCGCCGCCCTCAACAGGAACAACCACCACCCTGCTGTACTTGCCGTTCCGCCATTCATTCCAGTGTCTGTAAAGCAGTTTATCGAAAATTTTACCTTCTGCAGGGTTTTTGGATTTTTCGTCGTCCCATTTTGAGGATTCATAGGGGTGAATGGCACCTGGATACATATCCGTTGCAACTGCAAAATACTTGCCATCCGGTGACCAGGTAAAGCTCTTGACACCAGAGGCAATATCCACTGCTTTTTTTGCTTCTCCTCCAGATAAATTCAAAATATAAATCTGTGGAGAACCTTCTCTCGTGGAAATAAAGGCAATGGATTTGCTATCCGGTGACCAGCGCGGCGAACTATCATTATGAGGTGAAAAAGTCAATTGCCGCTGTTCTGTTCCATCAGCTGATATCAGAAAAATATCCGAATTTCCTTTGTTTTCCTTTATATCGTAATAGGTGATCGTACAGACAATATGTTTCCCATTCGGTGAGATTTGCGGATCACTAACTCTACCCATACCAAAAAGATCACTAAATTCGATAGGCCGATTTTGGGCAAACAAAAAGGACGTAAAAATAAAAATTACCAGCGCAAAGACGGGGCTTCTAAATCGCATTGTATCCTCCTGATCAATGTTGATCTTTGATAATTAACACAAATAAGGTATCCAATAGATTACAATAGATTCAATAAAATTCTGAATTTAAAATGCGTGAATTTGGCTGAAGAGATTCGGGGGTCATTCATCATTTTAACATTTTGATTTAAAGCTGTAAATAATTAGATTCAGAGCTAAGTTTCTCAAAATTTCAACTATTCATTTTTCTTCTGGTAAAGGGTTTCTCTGATGAAAGTTATAAGGGTCTTCTCACTTTTACTTTTGCTCACGATTGTCTTTTCTTCCTCAATTCTAAGTGCAGAGGATACCACAGATGCTGCTACTCATACGGATTCCAGTACTCAAGTATCTCATCCCAAAATAAAAGAACATGAAAACATTGAATCACACGGCAGCCTGGGTTCGGTGCTGCCCCTGTGGAGTGTAATACCTTTCGTGGGAATTCTATTATCGATTGCCATCTTTCCCCTGGTTGCACCGAAGTTTTGGCATCATCATTTCGGGAAGGTCTCTCTCTTCTGGGCTCTTATTATAGGAGTACCATTTATCATTACATATAAATCGGATGCTGTTTATGAGATACTCCATGTGTATTTATTGGAATACATACCTTTTATTGTACTTTTATGGTCACTATTTACCGTGGCAGGAGGTATTTATATAAAGGGCGCACCCCTGGGCACCCCTACCGCTAACACAGTTCTATTAATCATTGGTACCGCCATCGCTTCCTGGATAGGAACTACCGGTGCTTCAATGGTGTTAATCCGGCCACTCATTCGTATGAACGAATATCGTAAATCCAAATTACATTTGGTTCTATTTTTCATTTTCCTTGTCAGTAATATTGGCGGGTCGCTCACTCCGCTGGGAGATCCGCCTCTATTTTTAGGATTTTTAAATCATGTTCCCTTTTTCTGGACTTTTAATCTTTTCAAAGAAATGTTTTTTATATCCGTCATCCTAATCACCTTATTTTATTTTGCGGATCTTTACATGTACCGTAAGGAAGGGTGGCACAAAAAAATTCACATGTTAGATCACGATGTGGAAGCCCATCTTAATAGGTATGAAATTGATTTGAAAGAAGATTTTAAGATGGAATCTGCAAATACTCATTCATTTGAAAAGAAAAAAGTGGAAATGCAAATATTGGGGCTTACAAACATTCCTCTGTTATTGGGAGTAATCGGAGGCGTGCTATTTAGTGGTTTTGTGCATCTGGGAGAAGTAAATATCGGCGGTGTTCATGTAACAATCGAAGGCCTCATGAGAGATGGTTTTCTGGTTTTAATGGGTCTGATTTCTTTAAAAATTACTCACCCTGATCATCGAAAGGGCAATGAGTTTAGCTGGTTTCCAATTGTTGAAGTAGCCAAACTCTTTGCAGGCATTTTTATGACTATGATTCCGGCATTGGCCATGTTGAGGGCTGGTCTGGAAGGAAATTTGAACTTTATCATCGCCGCGGTAAAAGAACCTTGGCAGTATTTCTGGATTACAGGCACCCTTTCAAGTTTTCTTGATAACGCCCCAACATATCTCACATTTTTGAGCACTGCATGCGGCCAATTTTATCCCGGAACAGTTACCGCAGATGCAGTTCCTCAACTTATTGCGCAGAATGAAATATACCTTGTTGCAATTAGTTTGGGAGCTGTATTCTTCGGAGCAATGACATACATTGGTAATGCACCCAATTTCATGGTAAGATCAATCGCTGAAGAAGCAAAGATAAAAATGCCCAGTTTTTTTGGTTACATGATTTATTCCTTAATTATTTTAGTTCCACTGTTTATTCTTGTCCATTGGATCTTTTTATAAAATCGGTGCCTCATTTTTTTGATGTGGAAAAGCTCCAATAAATAATTGCGGCGCTGATTCGAGAATTTTTTAGAGTCTTGTTTGCTATGACGTTTGTCGACACACATACCCACCTTCATTTTGAACATTATCAGAAAGATTTAGATGAGGTAGTCCATAGAGCGCACAAAGATGAAATCGCTCAGATCATCACAGCCGGTACCGACTTAGAATCCAGTGAAAATACTCTGCAAATAGCTAAAAAGTATAACGGAATTTTTGCAGCAGTTGGAATACATCCCTCCGAAGCCCATCTGGCAAAAGAGGAGAATTTCGATGCTCTTAAGAGGCTCGCTCTAGGAGAAGATAAAGTAATCGCAATTGGCGAAATCGGTTTGGATTTTTACTGGGAAAAAGCTTATGCGGAAGAGCAATATAATATATTTAGAAGGATGCTCAAAATCTCTATTGAGGTAGAGCTTCCGGTTATCATCCATAACCGGTCTGCGCATCGAGAAATGGAATGGTTTTTTCAAGAAGAAAGAATTGACTTGTTAAAAGGCGTCATGCATTGTTTTTCTGGGGATAAAATTGATGCGCGATTTTACCTGGATATGGGGTTGCACATCTCATTTACAGGAAATATCACCTATCCGGATTTCAAGAAACTTGATGTTGTGAAATATATTCCACTGAACCGGATCTTGCTGGAAACAGATTCACCTTACATGACTCCCGAACCTTATCGAAAAACCAGAAATGAGCCCTGTTATCTAAAATTGATCGCAACAAAATTAGCGGAACTATACCAAAAACCGGTCGAAGAAATTGCGGCCATTACCTCGGAAAATTCAAAGAGTTTATTTAACCTTCCACAACCCTTGTCTTGATTAACGATGACCTCTATCAAACCTCGAAAATGGTTAGGACAAAACTTTCTAATTGACAATAATATTGCCCGAAAAATTGTGGATTCTATAGATATAAAGAAACTAAATGCGGTAATTGAAATTGGCCCAGGTACAGGAGCATTAACACAATTCATTCTCCCGAAGACACAAAAATATATTGGTATAGAAGTTGACAAAAAACTCGCCGAAACACTTCGTCAGAAGTATTTAAAGATTCCTGCATTTTCTTTAATTCAGGAAGATTTTCTAAAACTGGATTTGCAGGGTATTTTAGGTGATTACGATAAATTTTCTTATACCATTATTGGTAATATACCATATAACATAACCTCTCCAATATTGTTCAAACTCTTTGATATTTGTAGTAACATTCATGAAGCCGTATTAATGGTGCAATTGGAAGTGGCCAGGCGAATCATCGCGCTGCCCGGGAATAAGGATTATGGGATTTTGTCTATTTTTAGTCAGATTCACGCAGATGTGAGCTTTTTGTTCAAAGTGCCTTCAACTGTTTTTTTTCCTGAACCGAAAGTAGATTCTGCCGTCATAAAGTGTCGATTTTATCATAGTGCTAGAGAACAGTTTGCCGATTATCAATTATTCTCAAGGGTGATTCACACCTGTTTTCAACATAGGCGCAAAATGCTCCGGAATTCTTTGACAATATTATTCTCAAAAGGGATTTTGACTAAATTAAATATTGATTTATCTTTACGACCTGAACAGCTCTCGGTAGAGCAATGGAAAAAAATGATAAACGAAATTCACTCTCTGTTGTGCTGAGGTAAACAAGTATGACGAGGTCGATAACAGGCACAAATTTTGATGAGGTTTTAGCAGATATCAAGAATCTGCTGGAAAGCGGACAGCTTGACTTCGTGCGAAACATTCTTGCTGATTTGCACCCCGCAGATATCTCCGACCTAATTGAGCATCTCAATTCCGAGGAGAGAAAAATTATTTTCACCCTTCTTCCGGCAGAAACCGCCAGTGAAGTTCTTATTGAGTTAGAGGATGTACCCACGGAAGATATTCTCGAGGAGCTTGAACCGGATCAAATCGCGGAAATGATTAATCAAATGGATTCTGACGATGCAGCGGATGTCCTCTCAGAAATGCCGATCGATAAAGCATCTGAAGTTTTATCTCAAGTCGAAAAGGAAAGCTCTGAAGAAATCCAGGAACTTCTTACTTATCCTGAAGATTCTGCAGGCGGCATTATGGCGAAAGAATTTTTCGCAGCCAATGCCTCTTTGACTGTTAAACAAGCAATTGAGAAGTTAAGAAAATCAAAAGAACACATCGAAGATCTTTACAATTTTTACGTTGTGGGGGATTTTGGAACACTTCTGGGTAGAATAACACTGCAAGATTTAATTCTAGCTGATCCGAAGAGTAAATTAAAAAATATTATGGATCAAAATGTGATTGCGATTGAGAGTCAAATGGACCAAGAAGAAGTAGCCAAGATTTTCCAAAAATATGATTTGGTCTCAGCTCCTGTTGTGGATGAGCGGCATAGACTGATTGGACGAATCACAATCGATGACATTGTCGATGTAATTAGCGAAGAAACCGATGAGGATTTGGGATTAATTACCGGTACCGGTGAGGAAGAGATTCTCGAGGACAGTGTTTTCAAAGTCTCAAGAGCTCGCCTACCCTGGTTAATATTATCTTTCTTTGGAGGAATTGTATCGGCATTTATAATGGATTCGTTTTCAGCGACACTCAACCAGATTCTGGCAATCGCATTCTTCATCCCTATTGTTATGGGAATGGGAGGCAGTATCGGACAACAATCTAGTATTATTGTTGTTCGTGGTTTGGCCACCGGGGAAATAGCAATGAAAGATACCGGTCGAAGATTATGGAGAGAACTGCGGGTGGGCATAATCAGCGGCTTTGTTCTCTCAGCATTAATCTTTATCGTTGTAACACTTTGGCAAAACGATATTATATTTGCGACTGTACTTGCCAGTACACTTGTTATCGTGTTACTAAACGCTTCTCTCTTTGGTGCGGTCATTCCCTTTTTTTTTAAAAAACTTAATGTCGATCCTGCTTATGCAACAGGGCCTTTTATTGCTACCTTTAATGATGTTGTTGGACTATTAATCTATTTTGCACTCCTCACCCTATCTTTAAAACTCTTATTTTAAGGCAATATTCTTGTCCGAACTAATAAAAACAAATGCACTGGTCATTCATTCAACTCGCTGGAGCGAAAGCAGCAAAATTGCAGAACTTTTTACATCGGATCTCGGTCATTTGAAGGTAATTGCCAAAGGTGCGTTGAGATCAAAAAGCGATTTTCGGGGTACGTTGGAAAGCTTTAATTATATTGAAGCAGTTATATCAAAACGGGATTCTAGGGGACTGCAAATTCTATCGTCAGCAACTCTATTGAATTCATTTTTACAAATCAGGTATGACGTAAACAAACTGGGCATAGGGTTTTCAATTCTCGAACTTATTCGAAACTTTTTTAAATCACATGAACCCTCAAGACCTTTTTTTGAATACCTGGTTCAGTGCTTCATTTCATTAGCTGAGAGCAATAATCAAAATATTAAGATTTATCTATGGCATTTTTTATTAAATTTAAGTCTTGTGCTTGGTTTTGAATGGACATTTGACCGTTGTTTAAATTGTCAGCAAATACCCAACACAGAAAAAATTTTTTTAGATTATAAAAACGCTAGAATATTGTGTAACAATTGTAAAAGAATAACCGACGCAGAGTTCAATTTGGTCCTAACTCCTGAAACCTGGTCAACCGTTCAAATTTTAAACTCATCAAATGTAAAAGATCTGGATTCTCTAATGATGCCTGACGAAATTGCATCAAAGATTGACCTGACCGGAATGTTGTTGAAGCATCTTTCTTATCATACTGACGATCCAATTGAACTAAAATCTTTAAGATGGTACGGTTAATAATTAACTTGATATTTGTAATTCAAGTCTGAAATGAAACATTAGATTGAGGTAATACATTGGCAGCCCACAATAATTTAACCATGGACAAACTGGTATCGCTTTGCAAACGGCGCGGGATCATCTTTCAAAGCAGTGAAATTTATGGTGGACTGAATAGTTGCTATGATTATGGCCCACTAGGGATTGAACTGAAAAACAATATAAAAAAACTCTGGTGGGCGTCTATGGTGTATGAGCGGGAAGACATTGAAGGAATTGACTCAAGTATTTTAATGCATCCTCGAATTTGGGAGGCATCCGGGCATGTTGAAGGTTTTACGGACCCGCTTGTAGACTGCAAAACTTGCAAAAACCGATTCCGGGCAGACCAAATAGAAAATACCCCTTGTCCTATAAAACCAAGTAAGATGGTCAGTGAATGTGGCGGTGAACTAACATCTCCCCGAATGTTCAATTTAATGTTTAAAACCTTCATGGGACCGGTTGAAGACGATGCACATGTGGTATTCATGAGACCAGAAACTGCCCAAGGAATTTACGTAAATTTTCACAATATCAAAGACTCTTCGCGCCAGAAAATACCCTTTGGAATTGCCCAGATAGGAAAAGCATTTCGCAACGAAATTACTCCCGGAAACTTTATTTTTCGTACCCGGGAGTTTGAACAAATGGAAATGCAGTATTTTGTCAGACCCGGAACCGATCAAGATTGGTTTGAATTCTGGAAGACTGAACGGATGAATTGGTATGACAGACTTGGAATCCGAAAGGAAAAACTGAGTTTTCATCAACATGGAAAAAGTGAGCTCGCACATTATGCGAAAGCAGCATTTGATATTGAATATGACTTTCCGTTTGGCCGAAGTGAGATTGAAGGAATACATAATCGTACCGACTTTGATCTTTCTCAGCACCAGGAATATGCAAAAAAGGATTTAAGATATTATGATCAGGAAAGTGGCGAAAGATTTCTACCATATGTAATTGAAACTTCAACGGGTGTTGACCGGTTGCTTCTCACGGCGCTGGTGGATGCTTATATTGAAGAACCTGAGAGAGTTGTGTTAAAACTGAAATCGCAAATTGCTCCCATTAAAGCAGCTGTATTTCCATTAGTAAAAAAAGACGGAATGCCAGAAATAGCGAGAAAAATCGTTGATGAGTTGAGGAAAGATATAAAAGTATTTTATGATGAATCGGGTTCTGTAGGACGGAGATATCGGCGGCAGGATGAAGCGGGTACTCCTTATTGTATCACAATTGATTCTCAGACATTGGAAGATGACACAGTTACCGTAAGAGATCGGGATAGTATGGCACAGGAAAGAATTGACAAACAAAATGTTCCGAGGTTTATAAATAACAAAATTTCCTGATCATCTTTCTCAGAAGCGGAATTCCTTTCATCAACATGCTATAATTATTTTCGCTTAATCCTTTCACATCCACTAATTCGATACCCCAAAGCCTGTATTATTTTTCAGATTATACCCTTCACCCATTGGCAATTTATTCAAATATGATTATATTGTAAAAAAGCAGAATTTACACTAATATCAAAGGAGGTAAAGATGGCCCGTGGTACAGTAAATAAGGTGATTTTGATTGGAAGATTGGGTGCTGACCCTGAGATTCGTTATACACCGGGCGGTTCAACTGTCGCAACGTTTAATCTTGCCACAAACCGTGTTTGGAAGGATAAGGAAGGCAAATCAAATGAAGACACGACCTGGCACAGGGTCGTAGCGTGGAATCGTCTCGCAGAAGTGTTAAAAGAATATGTAAAAAAAGGACATCGGGTTTATGTGGATGGTCGGCTTCAGACACGTGATTGGGAAGATCAAAGTGGTCAGAAACGATATGTAACTGAAGTGGTTGCTAACGAAATTCAAATGCTTGAATCGGCCACCAGCAGGGAAACTGCAGATACCGGTGACATGCCTTCAGCCGAGGATATCCCACCTGCTGATAATATGAACGCCGATGACGAAAGCGTCCCTTTTTAGGAGATGAAGCTCTGAAAAATTGGCCAGAATAAATTCATAGATTTAGAAATAAACCTTCAGCAAATCGTCACGTTTAATTTTATCTGTATTAACTTTTCGTAATTTAAAGAATGTCACGGAAATTTCTTTTTCTTCTGCTTTTCTCATTAGTTTGTTTATATCCTTTCAAAGAGTTCTCACAGGTTTACAGATCAAAAGTCACCCACCGTGACGAGGTGGGTGGTGGATTCGTCGTGGCAATGTCTGGCATCGGGTTGGGAGGTTTTTTTCGTAAAGCCATTTTCGGTTATTCATACATTGGTGCCAATGCAAATTTTTTTCTAATGAGAGATGACAAGGAATTTGAATACATCGACCCAATTACGGGATTTCCGGCTCAAGCAAACAAAATAAACCGCCTATATTACATTCCTCTTAACCTAGAATTAAAAAAACGACTATTCACCAATAGTATTGAAGACAATTTTCGCCCTCATTTTACACTACAGGGTGGAATTATTTATGGGATGAATTTCCCTAAAGAAGAAGCTCTGGAAAATCAGTTTGAATACGGTTACAACTTATTATTCGGTTTTGGAGTGGACTTTCGGAGTAATGATAATGCTTTCTTTTCTATTCGGCCACAATTTCGGGTCATCAACTTTAATAATCCGATTGCCGGATATAAGGATCATTCGACCTTTGAAATTCAGGTGGAGATTGGTGGTAGGTTGCAATAACATTACACTTTTCCTTAGCTAATATTTACTACTAATGTCACGGTTGCGAAATTATTACCAATCATTTAGATTATAAGGTTACTTGAAAATTCTAATTTTTTGTCCAATTTCATTCAGAGTTTACCTTCGGTATCTCTACGAGACTGTGCTGCGGAGCTACGAATCGGACTATCGACGAGTCGATTCGTTAACCTATCCCGATAGCGCCTTCAATGGATAGGTCATAAAAAAATGAATTTAAAGTGCTAAACCATAAAATTTATATTATTTTTCGGAAGGTTCTTTACGGTTAAAGACTATTTTTCTTTTAATTTACGACTATTAGAATAATGAATAAGATCAAAACAACTGCTCAGAATATTAAAGGATTTCTAATCGATATTGACGGCGTCCTTTATATTGATAAAAGCAGAATTCCGGGTTCCACTAAAGCCATTCAATATTTACAAAAGAAAAAAATCCCATTCTTACTTACCACAAATACGACCAGAAAAAGCAGATATTCTCTTCAGAACAATCTAAGTTACCTTGGTTTCAGAGTGGAATTGGATCAAATTTATTCGGCAACATTTGCTGCCAGACAGTGGCTTACAGAGCACAAAGCAGAGACCATTTATCTTTTTTTAAGGGGGGATGGTTACAGAGAGTTTAAGGATTTCAAGGTTACTGCAAATAAACCCGAATATATCGTCATTGGTGATATGGGAGAAGATATCACTTATGAGAAATTGAATCACGCTTTCCAACTCATTATGGATGGGACAAAGATTTTAGCACTGCAAAAAAACCGTTATTGGAAAAAAGGAAACTCACTGGTCATCGATGCCGGTGTGATCGTTGCTGCCTTAGAATATGCAACAAAAAAGAGAGCAACGGTAATTGGAAAACCTTCGAGAGATTTCTTTAAACATGCCTCTCAGACATTGAGATTAAGTCCTGAAAATATTGCCATTATTGGAGATGATCTCGAGACTGACATTAAAGGGGGGCGGCAAATGGGATTTTTCACTATTGGGGTTCAGACCGGAAAATCTTCAGACAAGGATGTGAAAAAATCAAAAATTAAACCTAATATTCTATTACCTTCCATTGCAGATCTCCCCGACTGGATTGAAGAAAATCAGTGAAAATAGACAGACGATTATTCTCTCCCACACCCTTCTGATTCTTTGTTCATCTAAATTATTAAATCAACATCAATTTTGTCCACCAAGTTTCGTGATGACTTGTTACCTGATATTGATAATAAAAAAGGCAGGCCCACTTCCCTGTAGATCCTGCCCATAGTTATGAAGGTAAGTATGAGTTCAGCTAACATTTATTTATGGCAAACAAGGTGCCAAGAATTTCTTCACTCAGCCGATTGCGAAATCTCTTATTTTACTATATATACAAAGCTGTTGGAGTTTTCGTCACCCCCAAAAACTGTCCAATTCCAAAGCAGCGCTGTCGAAATAACAATCAAATTCTGGTGAAAAGAATGGTCTGAGAATTTAGACAATTTCGATTTACCACTTAAAATTGCAGTTATAAAAAACCTAAATAACCTCAATAAAAAATAATGGTATTAGATTTCGCTTCTAAGATGATATGAATACATAAAATAATTGCTTATCATTAGCTTAAATCTTAAGGAAACTCTCTGTGAGATGAAATTTGAATAATACAAAAGACATCTTCCTACAAAATTATTTAGTAAAATGTTGAGTAAATCTGTGATCGAATTACCCAAAAGGCAGCGCATACAATGAAGAAACCAAAATTTATTCCTCTCCCGGATTTTGTTGAATATCCAATCTCTGAAATGAAGCAACGGGTATCATCCTATTTTGAGGATATTAGAAAGCGCAGAACGATTCGTGATTTTTCAGATAAGCCGGTTCCGCGAGAGGTTATTGAAATTTGTCTCAGAATAGCAGGAACCGCCCCTAGTGGAGCCAACCGTCAGCCCTGGCAATTCGTTGTAGTTAGCAATCAGGAGAAAAAGAAACAAATTCGCGATGCCGCAGAAATTGAAGAAAGAGAATTCTATCGGCATCGTGCACCTTCCGAATGGTTGGAGGCATTATCACCGCTGGGAACAGACTCAAATAAACCGTTTCTTGAAAAAGCCCCCTATTTAATTGCCGTCTTCAGCAAAAGTTATGAGATGGGTACTGATGGTAGAAGAAGCAAGAATTACTATGCGCAGGAATCGGTTGGAATTGCCACTGGCTTTTTAATCTCCGCTCTTCATATTGCCGGCTTAGCCACACTTACTCATACGCCAAGTCCTATGAAATTTTTAAATAAAATTCTCCAGCGACCGGAAAATGAAAGACCTTTCTTGTTATTAGTTGTGGGCTACCCTGCTGTAAATGTGTTGGTGCCGGAAATTTCTAAAAAAAGTCTAAAGGAGTTCTCTTCATTTGTTGATTAATCAGAAGATAAAAAGGATTGCCAACGATTAAGATTCCATTTGTTGGGAGCGCTGGATTTTAAGAACCCATTTTCAGCTATATCCTTTTGGGAATTGTTCACCCCTAGCTGGAGAATACCCGGTTTCTACACTGATTGATGATACAATTACAAAAAAGTTGGCAACTATCGAGAAAGTGCAAATCTGCTTCTATCCATGCAGAACAGAGAAAAACTAAATCTTTCCGGGTAATCTCGCTTAAAAGTTATTCCTCAGAAGAAATTATTTTTATTTCAAATAACTTTGGCCAGTTTTTGCCTGTCACAAACAAATGATCAGTCACGGCGTCATAAGCTATACCATTTAGTACATCTACAGGAAAACGGCGTTCCGCCGCGCTTAGCAATCCGGTAAGATCAACCCATCCTTTAACATTTCCGGTTTGCGGATCAATTACTGCAATACTATCGGTGGGAAAAACATTTGCAAAAATATTCCCATTAATATACTCCAACTCATTCAAACTATGTATTTCCTTAGTTCCCTGTTTAACTTCTATTTTACCGGTTTCGATGTAATTTCCCGGATCCAAAAATCGAAGCGTCGATGTTCCGTCACTTACAATTAATTTTTTCCCGTCCGATGTGATTCCCCAACCTTCGGAATCATATGTAAAACTCTCAAAGGAAAATAAGTTGGATTTATCATAAACAAATCCTGTAAATGACCTCCATGTAAGTTGGATAATTTTATCCCGAAAGATGGTGATTCCTTCTGCAAAATATTCAACCGGCAACTCAATCTTTTCCACCACCGTTCCGGACTGTAAATCCACCCTTCTTAAGGAAGATTCTCCATATTGTCCTGTTCCTTCATACAATACGCCATCCTCGTAAACTAAGCCTTGTGTAAATGCGGAGGGATCATGGGGGTAGACATTTAAAACCCTATAGCTATAGTGAACTATCTCTCCCAACTCCGGTTTCTCTTGGGCAGACACCTGGCCAAAAAAAAATGCCGAACTGAAAAGCAATAAAATTAAATGCAGACTCTTACTTTTGCATTTAAGGTACAAATTCAACCTCATTATGATTTATCCGAACATTCTTTACAAATACCTTCTACACTTATCGAAAATGAATCAAGAATATATCCCTTAGGAAGACCGGGAGAATCCAGATTGTCTGCAATTATACAAAAGGTATGTCCACACACTCTACATTTAAAATGAATATGTTCATCCCTATGAATTTCAACATCGCATTTTTCACTATCACAAAGCGCATATTTTATCACACCCGAACCGTCAGCGACTCGATGAATCACACCGTTATTTATGAAGGTATTAAGAGTTCTGTATATTGTCACGCGATCAAACTTTTCTGACAGTTGGTCTTCGATATCCGAATGAGATAGTGCAAAACCAGAATCATAAAAAACCGAAAGAATTGTCTTTCGGATGGTTGTAGCCCGAATGTTATGAGTTCGTAAATTTTCAACTATTTTACTCATAAAATAGATTTGCCTTATCTCATTTTTGTTCATTAATTGCAACATTGTTGCAAAAATAAGGTTTCATGATTAAATTTGCAACCCGTGAAAAATTTAAAGCAACAACCAGTTTACGGAAATCCTTCGATGGGAAAACTTTTCTTCCTTAGCATTTTTTTTATCTTTTCAACTGTTCATGCTCAAATTAGCTATGTTACCACTATTCACCCCTTCAAAGAAATCTTATATTCACTGGTAAAGGATCGGGCGACGGTTTACTCAATCTTACCTCCGGGAGCTTCGCCACACACCTACGAGTTAAAACCATCGGATATCAAAAAAGTGAAACAGGCAAAAGCATTATTTTGGGGAGCAGAGAATCTTGATAAGTGGGTGTTATCGTTAGGAAGTCCACTTCCTATCGAACTGTTTAGACTATTACCAGATTCAAGCCGGTTGCAGATCATGGCATCGGGTTTTAATAATAATAGTGAATTTATCGGAATGGATCCTCATTTTTGGACAGATCCTTTAGCCGCCGCATCAATTCTGCCTGCTCTTCAGGATACTTTATGTTCAATTGATCCGAAAGGTGAAAATATTTATAAAAAAAATAGCGGTCAATTTGCGGCCCAATTGGATAGTCTATATCATACCATCAGTATTGCATCAGAAAGCATTCAAAACAGTAATGTGCTTTTATCTCATCCGTTTTTTCAATATTATTTGAAAAGATTTCATATCAATCTTGCAGGAATTATTGAACCGATCCCCGGAAAGGAACCAACACCCAAAGAACTGCAGGAAATTATCCGACTGGTAAAAAAACAAAATGTAAAAGCAATCCTCACGCATTCTCAGTTGTCCGATCGGCCCGCGCAACTTGTTTCCGAATCAACCGGTGTTAAGCAAATTGAACTAGATCCTATTGGTGGATCGACAGGAAAAACTACTTATAAGGAAATTCTTCTTTCAAATACAAGAATTCTTATCGAGGCACTCAAATGATGGATGTTTCAGTGAGTGTCGAAAATCTATCAGTAAGTTTTGGGGATTACCAAATTCTGAAGGATATTAATTTTCGAATTCCACAAGGTGATTTTGCGACGATTATTGGGCCAAACGGCGCAGGCAAAACAACCCTCTTAAAAGTCCTTCTTGGATTAATCAAACCGACTTCCGGAAGAATAAGGTTATTTAATAAAAAAATACATGAAGTTTCTCCGTCGTTGATAGGATATGTCCCTCAGGCAAAGACAATGGACCGCAGTTTTCCGGCCGTCGCAATAGAATTGGTTATGACCGGAATTAATAGCCGCTGGCCATGGAAACTTAGCAAAACAGAAAGAGAGTGTGCACTTCATGCATTGGAACGGATAGGTGCAACACATCTCGCTCAAAGATCCATTTCACGACTCTCGGGGGGTGAACTGCAACGAATTTGCCTGGCTAGAAGTATTGTACGCAATCCCCGTATTGTGATGTTGGATGAGCCTGCTACAGGAATTGATATGGTTGGTGAGGCAGACTTGTATAAACACCTTGAGCAATATCAAAAAGATTCAAAAGCAACCATTATGATGATTACCCATGACTGGCATGCCGTGACTAACCATGCCGATCGGGTGGTGTTATTGAACAACAGACAAATTGCATTTGGGACACCGAATTCTGTAATCACCGAGAACAACCTCAGACAAGCATTTGGTCATATCGGGCATGAGCATTCACTCAGCTTTTTGGTAAAAGGCAATGGGTGAGTTATTTATCACACCATTCATGCAGCGCGCTCTGGTCGGAGGAATTTGCGTCGGATTCTTGGCGAGTTATTATGGTGTTTTTGTTGTTCAGCGTAAACTCAGCTTTCTTGGAAGTGGTCTAGCTCATGCAGCGTTCGGTGGTGTTGCTCTAGGATTATTTCTCAACACCGAGCCGTTATGGATTGCAATACCCTTTACCATCGCCGTCGCTATTGGAATAACTTGGGTGAAACAAAATACAGTACTCGGAAGTGATACGGCCATTGGGATATTCTTTTCCGTTTCAATGGCCCTGGGAATCGTTTTTCTCTTCTTGCGACGCACTTACAGCACCGATGCATTTACATATTTATTCGGATCCATATTGGCAGTCTCAAAATCCGATCTTTGGATTACTACATTCATAGTTCTGATTTCCATTTTTACCTGGCCAACCTGGAAACGCTGGGCATATGCTTCATTTGATAAAGAATTGGCCCAAACCGATCGGTTACCAGTGGAAAAAGATGATTACTTGTTGACCATACTCGTTGCGATTACCATTGTGGTTTCAATAAAAATTGTTGGAATTGTATTGATTGCAGCATTTTTGGTAATGCCTGCTGCCACGGCACGATTAATTTCTGGTACATTTCAAAGGATGACGGTACTATCGGTACTTGTGGGAGTTACTACTGCAGCGTTCGGTCTGATCGCCTCTTATTATTTGGATATCCCAAGTGGGGCAACTATTATCCTTTTCCAAGCCTTTTTGTTTCTTATTTCTATCATATTTAGAAAGACTTGGACTATATAGTATGGTGCAGCTGCGCACGGAGATTTAAATACATTGATATCATAAAATCATTAATCCCAATTGTTAAATCTTTTTAGAAAAGAGAACAGTTCAGAAAAAAAATATTTCAAACTGATAGTGTATTTTAGATTTGTTTTTCTTATTATCTCTTCTAAAGTCTGCTTTTAATGGTAAACATGAAAAAGGATTTCAATCATGATGTTTCAAATAAATCACAATAAGAAGTCTCCATTTTTGAAAAATCTCCAAAAAAAGAAGTCATTAGAAACAGTTCCCAGAATATGCCTTCTACTATTTTTGATTTCATGCAGTCATACAACACCATATTATCAATCAGAGGAGTTAAAACCTACCAGACTTTCGATTCCCAATGAAAACATTGAAACAAGGATTTTACTAATTGGAGATGCTGGAGCGCCCAGGATAGAAGGGGAACCGGTATTGATTACTCTCGAAAAATGGGCTTCACCAATTCCATACAAAACAACGGTGTTCTTCCTTGGAGATAATCTCTATCCGGAAGGCCTCCCAGATTCCTCGGATTCCTGGAGGCCCGAAGGGGAACGAAGGCTTTTAGCGCAACTTGATGCACTCAAAAATAGCGGTGCCCGTGGTGTTTTTATCCCCGGAAATCATGACTGGGCAAAGGGCAAACCCTATGGACCTAAAAACCTTAAAAATCAGGAAAAATTGATTGTACAATATTTGGCGAATGAGTACAGTTTTCTTCCAAAAGACGGCTGCCCCGGTCCCGAATTCGTTGATTTGAATGCCGTTCGAGTCATCATTTTCGACACACAATGGTGGTTAAATGTAGAAAATCGATCTCCCGCCCCATGTGCCAATGTTGAGGAAGACTCTATTTTATCAAAGTTACAGCATCTTATTGAAACGACACCATCAGAAAAGGAAGTTTTGGTTCTTGCTCACCATCCATTGGCAAGCCATGGACCTCACGGTGGATTTTTTACATGGAAAGACCATATTTTTCCTCTCACTAACTTAGTTGACTGGCTATATTTTCCACTTCCTATTATTGGCTCGCTTTATCCATTGGGAAGATGGAATTTGATAAAAAGTAATCAGGATTTAAATGGCCCTCTTTACAAAAATATGATCTCTAAACTAAAAAACACTTTTTCTTCAAGCCCTCCTTTGGCCTATGCAAGCGGACATGACCATACCTTACAGGTACTGGATGGTGGAGACATCGATATGCTTTTTTTAGTTTCCGGCGCTGGGGTCGAAAAAAAATTGAATGATGTCGGTCACGGTGATGATACTATCTTTGCCCATTGCCACACCGGATTTATGGCAATAGATTTTCTAAAAGATGGGAGAGCATTACTACGTGTCATTGAACCGGCAGAAGAAGAGGTAGTGTTCTATAGATGGTTAGTCGAATGATATGACTGATGAAATACCATTAATAGTTTTATAACATCTTTCTCCGGGCCAATACCCATATATGTCTAATTTATTAATACCTCATGAAAAGCAATCAAGACAATTTTGGTAATTCAAATTACAAAAAATCATCTGCCCGAAAAGCAGTGCAGTATGTAAAAAGTGGAATGGTATTAGGGCTGGGAACAGGAAGCACGACAAAGTATGCTCTAAGGCATATCGCTAAACTCTTGGAAAAGGGGGTTCTGAGAGACATTGTCGGCATCCCCAGTTCAATTCAAACCGAATCGTTTGCCCTTATACTTAACATACCGCTTTCAAATTTAGAAATCCACCCTGGGATAGATTTAACGATAGACGGCGCGGATGAGGTGGATTCAAAACTAAACCTGATAAAGGGCGGCGGAGGGGCGCTGCTTAGGGAAAAAATACTAATGCAGGCCAGTAAAAAGGTAATTGTCATCATCGACGAATCGAAACTTACTTCAAAATTAGGTAGCAAAAGCTCTGTACCAATTGAGGTGATTGAATATGGGTGGAAACCAGCAGCGCTATTCTTAGAATCATTGAAAGTAAAATATAAGATTCGAATAACCAAAGATGGTCAGAAATTTAAGACAGACGAGGGCAATATGATAATAGATGCCGATTTTGGACCCATCGAAAACCCATCCGATTTATCAAAGCAACTCAACCAGCACGCCTCTATTGTTGAGAATGGCATATTTGTTGGTTTGGTTTCAGAGGTCATTGTCACCGGAAAAGAAGGACTAAAAATCTTAAAAAAATAAAGAAATATTATCTTATCCTTCGAGAAATACCAAACCTATTCTTGCAGATGTCAAGTTTTTAGCTATCCTATTTCCCATCAATATTCTTCCATTTACCGACAAATAAACGTTGTTCACCGAATTTGAATATCCGAAATCTTAATAGAAGCGTATTTTATAGCAAAAACATGGTGTATCAATTAAATGAAGATTGCATTGTCAAAAAAATATCTGATAATTTTCAGTGGAATATTATTTATAATTTTATACGGTGTTTTGTATTTTAGTTCTTACGAAATAAATTACCCATATTTATTTAAAACATTCTGGCCTATAATCTTAATAATTATTGGCATTTTACAGACACTGAATTCAAGGTTTAAAGATTTAACTTCGGCTACATTACTAATGATTATTGGCATAATGATATTATTCATGAATCTTCAATTTCTTTCTTTGGAATCTTTTTGGGAAAAATGGCCAAATCCCCTTAGAGATTTTCTATTTTTGTTAACTTCCAATGCTTCGAACATTTTATTTTCAATATAGTATTCAAAAGGGGTGCAACATGAGAAATCAATTAAGCAAATTAGGACCCACATTATGGGTAAGCATTGCCTTTATTTTAATCGGGATATTTTTACTTCTTGAAAATCTTGACATTTATTATTTTTCAGATTTTTGGGACTACTGGCCGCTCATTTTTGTATTTATAGGGATTATAAAATTAGTATCTTCCGATTTTCGCGATGTTTATTCCAGTACCATATTTATAGCAATTGGCCTAATTTTATTTTCAATGTCGATGGGTTGGATTTACTTTTCGGATATCTGGCAATTTTGGCCGATTATATTTATTCTTATCGGCGCTAGAATCATTTACGCAAAACTAAGGAGTGAAAGGGAACTTGGCGAAGAAGAGAGTGCCGCTTACTCTGATAATACAATTGACGATGTGGCCGTATTTGGAGGAAAAGAAAGGCGAATTTCATCCCAAAATTTTCGGGGTGGTAACATTGTGGTTCTCTTTGGAGGCCTAGAATTGTTTTTCGATAATGCCCGGCTGTCTGAAGGTCAGACTATTTTAAACATGGTAGTAATGTTTGGAGGCGCGGAAATTCACGTTCCCAAAGACTGGAAAGTGGTTACTAAGGGATTCCCTATTTTTGGTGGCTTTGAAGACAAACGTGTTCCATTATCTCAAGAGGAGAGCTTATCTCAAAAGGAATTGGTGATAAAAGGGGTGGTCATGTTTGGTGGACTTGAGATCAAAAACATTTGACAAGATAAAAATGGTTTAACTATGATGTCACATCCTATTCTGGATCAAAAATCCAATCTATTATATTACCTTTTTATATGGATAGTAATTTCTGTTCTCCATTCTGTTATTTTGCACATTACCTTTCATTTCCAGTGGGGAATTGTAATTCGTGACAGTATTACATTTAACCTTATTTATGCAATTATTGCATTAAGTTTTTGGTACAATTGCAAATTCATTTCCCTTGAAAAAGAAAATATGAACAAGGTATTTATCAATCATATTCTCGCTTCCATCGTATCGACTTTGATTTGGTTAGGGTTGGCATATATAATCCTAATCAAAATTTTAACATCCGCAGATTCTTATCAGAATTTTTTCAGACAATCTATTTTATGGCGTTCACTGATTGGGATATTATTTTATTTTGTCATGATTTCTTTATACTATCTGATCATTTATTATCAGAATTTCCACCAAAAACTAATCCGGGAATCGGAGTTGAAATCATTGGTTAAAGAGGCTGAACTAAAAACGTTAAAATTTCAGATTAATCCTCATTTTATTTTTAATAGTTTGAATTCAATTAACGCTCTAATCCGTTCTTCACCTGAAAAAGCCGGAAAAATGACTGTTATGCTTGGTGATTTTTTGAGATCCACCTTATCAAAGAATGAAGGGCCGCTAATTGATCTGACCGACGAATTAAAAAGAGCGCGATTGTATTTGAATATAGAAAAGGTTCGTTTTGGTGAAAAAATTAATTATTTTGAAGAGGTCGATCAGAAATGTGTGGAAATAAAAGTACCCACTATGATATTGCAGCCCCTGTTCGAAAACGCAATCAAACATGGCGTGTATGAAAGTATTCAACCAGTGACAATAAAACTGACCTGCAAAAAGCAAAACAATTATGTAAAACTGACTTTAGAAAACGATTTTGATCCGAATTCCATAGCGAAAAAAGGGGAAGGAATCGGTTTAGAAAACATCCGATCAAGGATGCAAAAAGTGTATAATCAAAATAGTCTCTTTGTAGTCGAAAAAGAATCCAATCTCTTCAAAGCCATACTATATATACCATTGGTTGAGAAAATTTAATGGAGACTAAAATAAAAGCCATGATTGTTGATGATGAATATCCCGCCAGGGAAATCGTCAATAGATATTTAAATTTTTTCCCGGAAATTGAGATGATTGGAGAATGTGATAACGGTTTTGAAGCTCTCAAGAAGATAGGAAATTTGAAACCAGATATGCTATTTTTAGACATCCAAATGCCCAAATTAAACGGTTTTGAAATGCTGGAGCTCATAGAAAACCACCCTGTTATCATATTTACAACCGCTTACGATCAGTATGCAATGAAAGCTTTTGAGGTGAATGCTGTTGATTATCTTCTAAAACCTTTTTCACAAGATAGATTTAATACCGCTGTCAAAAAAGCATTCGGTTTATTGGAAGACAAATCTAAACAAAGGAATCTTCTCAAAAATCTTATAAAGCATCACTCATCAAAACCTGAATACTTGGACCGAATTATTGTAAAAACGGGAAATACGATCAAAATAATCGAAATTCATAAATTGATTCGGATCGAGGCACAAGATGACTATGTGATGCTATATACCGAAGATGGTAAGTATCTGAAACAAAAAACAATGAAGTATTTTGAAGAACACCTTGACCCACAATTTTTCATAAGAATCCATCGATCCCACATTGTCAAATTATCATCAATTAAACAACTTGAACCCTACACAAAGGGAACCTATCAGATAATCCTTCAAAATCGCACCGAATTACCAATCAGTAAAACAGGTTACCAAAAATTGAAAGATTATTTGGAATAATTCGGTTTCATTCGACTTTTGATAATGTCCTAAATCTTCCAGATTACAGCAATATTCTGTCTACGTTTGTAGAAATACTAAACACCAAATTATCATAATTCCCTTATATTATTTTATTCATTAATTAAAATAAATGAATTGAATTCTGGGATAACAATTATAAATTATCTTTTGAAAATATCACATTATTATTCCAAATTAGTAACTTTTCTATATTCACTGAACTTTTCAATCCAAATTAATTATATTTTAAGATTAAAGAAATGTAGTTCTATCAGGATTTTTGATGAAGAATAAACATTTAGTCATTATCGGTAATGGGATCGCCGGAATTACCTGTGCCCGGCATGTTCGAAAACAGAGTGATATGCAAATCACAATTATCTCCGCAGAGACCGATTATTTTTACTCCCGAACCGCATTGATGTACATCTATATGGGACACATGCGATTTCAGGATACAAAACCTTATGAAGATTGGTTCTGGAGTAAAAATGATATAGATCTTATCCACGGGTATGTAAAGAAAATAGATACTGATTTAAAAATTGTTTTTCTCGATGACGGACAAAAATTTACCTATGATAGACTATTGATTGCTACCGGATCTAAAAGCAACAAATTTGGTTGGCCAGGACAGGATTTACCCGGTGTACAAGGACTATATTCTTATCATGATTTAGAATTAATGGAGGAGAACACAAAGGGGATACGACAGGCCGTTATTGTTGGTGGTGGTTTAATAGGTATCGAGGTCGCCGAAATGCTGCAATCGCGGAAGATTAATGTTACCTTCCTGGTGAGAGAAGAATTCTACTGGGATAATATCCTGCCAAAAGAAGAAGCAAAAATGATAAGCAGTCATATTAAAGAACATGGTATTGAATTACGTTTGAGCACGAACTTAGAAGAAATCCGTCCCGATGAAAATGGGCGCGTTGAAAAAGTTATTACCGAAAACAATGAGGCAATTCCTTGCCAATTTGTCGCCCTCACACCAGGTGTTCATCCCAACATTGACGTGGTTAAAGATTCAAAGGTGGAAACCAATCGGGGTATCCTTGTGAATAATTTTCTTGAAACCAACATTCCTGATGTATACGCTGCTGGAGATTGCGCTGAGATAATGGTTGAAAATAAGGAGGAGAGAAATAAAATTGAGCAGTTTTGGTATACCGGGCGTATGCAGGGTAAGATTGCAGCACGTAACATTCTGGGTAAAAAAGTGAAATATGACCGGGGGATATGGTTTAATTCTGCCAAATTCATAGATATTGAATATCAAACCTACGGATTCGTTAGCAATTTGCCCCGTGCGGGCGAAGATTCTTTCTACTGGGAGCATCTTGACCAAAAACACTGCTTGCGCATCGTTTTCGAAAACGGTTCGGAAAGGGTTGTTGGAATGAATTTTTTCGGATTAAGAATGAAACAAATAGTCTGTGAGAGATGGATTAAAGAAGAGAAAACGGTTGACTACGTCATCGAAAATTTAAAAGAGGCAAACTTTGATCCGGAATTTTTCAAACAGCATGAAACAGAAATATTGAGAGCTTATAACAAGGAGAGGGCAACTGTTCTTCAACCCAAATTTAAAGAGAGCATTTTTAGCCGGGTATTTTAACAACATATTTTTCTCAGAATTTTTTATTCCAAAATGTTGATCACATGCTAAATGTAGTTATGACAGAAAAGTCTGAACCAGAGGACGCTCATATATTACACCAACCGTCAAAATTGCTGCAAATTGTGGGTCTTATAATTTTCTTAATTGGGCTTATAATATTTAATGGAAGTGTCTTCATTGGTAATTATCAGATTACGGATACGGTTCTGGCAGATTTATCAAAACAGATTCCGGCCGAGAAACTTCAGAAACTAAATGCGCTAACAAATAGAATTTATTTTACAAAACTTGAATTCTTGGATGATATCGAAACTCACATTAACGATGATGGTCAGATTCAATCCTACCAGCTGGGTGAATATAAACTAGCAATATTAAAAGAAGCATACTTTGGAGTTATAAAAGAACATCCATTTACATTCTTTTTGCTTAGCATTGTTCTTGCTTCTTTGGGGGCTCTGATACAGATACTTTCCGGTTTAAGGTCTCTTCCAGATATAAAAAATAATAACATATATTTTAGGTCCTTAACATCTCGTGGAATTATCGGCATCGTAACTGGTATGTACTTGATAGCATTTTATGTTCTTCTTTACTGGTATCCGGAATATATCGTTAATCTCATCATTCTTATGGACCCGGTTAGTCAGTTTATCAGAAATATGCCGGCTGACAGATGGTTTCTTTACGGAACACTTTATACTTTTTCTGTCTGTGTAATGGGTATCAGAATGTTTGTAAAGTACCGTCACAATCGTTATCATCTTATCAGAACGACCTCGGTTATGTTTTTTCAATTTGGATTTGCCTTTTTATTACCATCCATTATGGAGCGGTTAAACCAACCAAGTATGGATCTAAAAAACGCCTGGCCCTTAAATTACACACTTTTTATGGATTGGAGCTTAGACAACTTTATCAGCGGGGGGGGATTTGGTTTAATTATGCTGGCATGGGGAATAATACTTTCTGTGGCAGTTGTACCAATAATGACATTTTTTTTCGGGAAACGATGGTACTGTTCCTGGGTGTGCGGGTGTGGCGGATTGGCAGAGACCTTCGGAGATCCCTTTCGGCATCTTTCAAATAAAAGTCTTCGTGCCTGGAAAATTGAAAGATGGATGGTGCATTCTGTTCTGGTAATCGCTGTAGTTATGACAATAATGCAAATATCAAATTATATTTCCGGAGGGAGCCTTTTTAGTAATTATACCTGGCGTGTAAATCAGGCATATTCTTTCTTGATTGGAGCAGCTTTTGCGGGAGTTGTAGGCACGGGACTTTATCCATTTATGGGAAGCCGGGTTTGGTGTCGTTTCGGGTGTCCTCTCGCTGCAATACTGGGAATTATTCAAAAATTCAAATCGCGCTTTGTCATTACCACCAATGGGGGTCAATGTATTTCCTGTGGAAACTGCTCTACCTATTGCGAAATGGGGATTGATGTGCGATGGTATGCCCAGAGAGGACAAAATATAATTCGTGCATCTTGCGTAGGGTGTGGAGTTTGTGCAGCCGTATGCCCAAGGGGTGTCTTAAACCTTGAAAATACATCCCCTGGTGAAAGGTATAACTTGCCATCAAACGAGATGATTGTTCAATAATTGAATTATCAGTGAAACAAAATGAACTGAACGTTTGTTTACCCTAAAATGTTGTTAAGAAAACAGGGTAATACCATTAAAGTCTTGTCAATTAGTAATCAAAAAAGATGAAATGAATAAAAAAGACAACATAAGTAATATCTTCCAATATTTTCTTGCGGTAATCGTATTTCTGTCAAATTATTTATCTGCTTTTCCCAATCCGGCAAAGGAAATTATTTCGATTGTGGAAAGCGATGAATTTAAAAATTACTGGTACCAAGGAAAAGCGGAGCTCACCAAGTTTGAGTTGGAACAGGCACGCTATGGCGAAATTCATAAGGGTCATGCTGTTTTAATATTCGTTACCGAACCATTCCTTACAGATAAACAGGTAAAGTTTGAACTTGGTGATAATTCGTCTGCCATAACAGTCCTGAAACTTAATGCGAGCAGGTATTTCTACACGGGAATATATCCTTACTCGATTCTAACATCGGTGTTTACCCCTGTTGACCTCTATCATTGGCCAAATACCTTGAAGGTTACTAATTCCAACCAAGAGTGGTGCGGCCAAACGTATACGCAGTTCAATTTCCGGGATAAAAATTATAATATCATCAAACATTCATATTTTCAGAAAGAGGCTGACGAAGCATTTCAATTACCCGATGCCATTCTTGAAAATGAGATATGGACTAGAATAAGATTATCACCCCACAATCTTCCAATTGGCGATTTGAGAATTATTCCTGCTTCACACTTTAGCCGTTTGAAACATATTGATACGAAGATTTATGATGCAGTTGCAAAAATAAGTTCAACCGAAGATCAGTCCTTATCAGACAAACCTCTTCAGCTTTATGAGCTTGATTATAAAAACCTGGATCGCAAGCTGGTAATATTCTTCGAAAAATCTTTTCCTTTCTCAATTGTTGGGTGGGAGGAAAATTACCAGAGCGGCTGGGGAGAAAATGTCAAAACCCTTGCTACCAAGGCGCGAAAAACAAACACCGTTTTTACGGATTACTGGACAAAAAATTCAGTGGCAGATTCTACTTTTCGAAAAATGCTAGGACTTTAAAAACAAGGTTTTTCTTTTATTTCTTATGGATTTGGGAATGGATTTCTTCTTTTTTCTATTCGGCTATTCAATTGCCTTGATTGTTCTATGCTTTTTCGGACTACATAAATTTTATTTACTCCGCAAATACAATAAGTTTAAAAAGCATCCAGATATATCACCTCCTGATCCGGATGAATGGCCGGAGGTAACGGTGCAACTGCCGATATTTAATGAAAAGTATGTGGTGAAAAGACTCCTTCGCTCAATCATCAATTTTGATTATCCCAAGAACAAATTAAACATTCAGTTACTGGATGATTCCACAGATTCAACCACAGAATTAACTGCACGCCTGGTAAAATTATTACAACAGCGAGGATTTCAAATCGAACATATCCGAAGAGAAAACAGATTAGGATTTAAAGCGGGTGCGTTAGATTGCGGTCTGAGAAAATCGAACGATGAATACCTTGCAGTTTTTGACGCCGATTTTGTCCCCAACCCGGATTTTTTGAAGAAGACGATTCCTTATCTACTACAACCCGGTATAGGGATGGTTCAAACCCGCTGGGGGCACGTCAATCGCAATTACTCCTTACTCACAAAACTTCAGGCAATCTTTCTGGATGCACATTTTCTTATCGAACACCTGGCCAGAAACCGGGCTGGGAAATTTTTTAATTTTAATGGAACTGCAGGTATTTGGCGAAGGAAAGCAATCACTGATGCAGGGGGTTGGCAGCATGATACCCTAACAGAAGATTTGGACTTGAGCTATCGTTCTCAATTAGCAGGTTGGAAGTTTCTATTTCTACCCCATGTTATAAGCCCGGCCGAATTGCCTGTCGAAGTCAATGCTTATAAAAGTCAACAACACCGATGGGCAAAAGGTTCTGTTCAGACGGCTTTAAAGTTGGCTTCTCACATCTGGAGATCAAATTATCCTTTACATGTGAGGATGGAAGCCATCATCCATTTGAGCAATAATTTTGCTTATCTCTTCATGATCCTTCCAGCACTTCTTATTATTCCATTGCTGAGATATCAATTGGTATTGGACATAAAATGGCCCCTTATCGTTTACCTTGTGGTATTTTTTTCCGCCACATTTTCTGTAATTCTTTATTATTCGACCGCTATGAAAGATACAATGGGTAGACTGTGGCCAAAAGTTTTATATATACCATTACTGATGTCCTTGGGAATTGGCTTATCGCTAAATAACGCTAGGGCGACCTTAGAGGCTCTCGTTGGACATAAAAGCGATTTTAAAAGAACACCGAAATTTCGAATCGAAGGAAAGTCCGGTACGTGGAAACACAAAATGTATCGCTCAAACAAGAATTATCTATATTTTCTAGAGTTTCTTTTTGCTATTTATTTTACTTTGGGTATGATTTATTTCTTTTTCGAGGGACTTTATTTTTCTCTTCCATTTTTCTTTTTGTTTCAATTTGGCTTTATTTATCTTGCATTTTCTTCCTTTGTCTCGAGCAGAACTTAATTTTGTACCAAAGGTCTTAATCATAATCCAAAATGAGAACCAATTTAATCCTTCATTGTGAACCCAGAATCAGACCAGACTTCTTCAACACGCCATTGTTATCTCCTGTTAATGACCGTTAGTCTACTCCTGATAGTTTTCTGTATATTTTTGACAGTCTTTTCATCAGAATTCACATCCGCGACCTCATTAATTGACAGACCGATACCCTTACTAGTATCAATTTTGAGTGTATCGGGACTGATTTATCTACTGAGTTTGACAATACTTAAGCATATTTCGCCCGGCCCTAAAGTTTTACTGCTGGGTGTTCTCTTAATAGGACTTCTCTTCAGAATAATTGTGATTTTTTCAAACCCTATTCTCGAAAATGACTATTTTCGATACTTGTGGGATGGCAGCGTTACCGCTAATGGAATAAATCCATATTTATATGCCCCGGATGAAATCAATGGAGAGAATACACGCTCGGACATTCCGGAAAAATTAGTCCAGCTTCGTTCCGAATATGGAGAGGATTTCAACCGTATTAACCACCCACACATTAGATCTATATATCCTCCTGTTGCCCAGTTCTTTTTTGCTTTAGCACATTTTATAAAACCGTGGAATACAACTTCGTGGCGATTTATACTTTTACTTGTCGATCTGTTAAATGTTATACTCCTGCTTTTTATTTTAAAAAGACTCGCCATACATCCTTTATTCATAATCCTCTATTGGTGGAATCCACTTCTTGTAAAAGAAATATTTAACTCCGGGCATATGGATATTCTGATTTTTCCTTTTTTGCTCACGGCTATATATTTGGCAATTCGGCAAAAATATGTGGTTTCATTATTGTGTTTGGCATTAAGCATCGGTATAAAAATCTGGCCGGTAATGCTGTTGCCTATCCTTGTCCGCCCCTTATTTAGAAATTTTCGAAATTTATCCTTCGTCCTCATAATATTTTCAATCACATGTTTCACAATATTTCTACCGGTACTTTATGCAGGAATTGGCGACTCTTCAGGCTACAACCAATATCTAAAAAGCTGGCAAAATAACGATTCTCTCTTCAAGATAATGGTATGGATATGGGAAATTTTATTACCGGCATTTTCAATCCACCCCGGCCACAGCCAACTGATGGCTCGCCTTATGGTAATCGCAATTATACTTCTCACAATTATATTTTTAAATATCCGGGTACCTGAGTCAGCCGCGGGAGTATTCAGAAAATGTTTATTACTCTTAACAATATTATTTTTAATAAGCCCAACACAGTTTCCATGGTACTTTATTTGGTTGCTGCCGTTTCTCACCATCCACCCCAAATTCTCCCTGTTATTGCTAACCGTTCTGTTACCGGTATATTATCTGAGATATTATTTCGATGCCCGTGGCCAGATTGCAATATTTGACAATTGGGTTGTATGGGTTGAATATATTCCGGTGTGGGTCTTATTAGTAAAAGATTGGGTGGATGGGCGAAAACATGAGATTCAAAATGCTCAAATGCTAATACAAAGAAAATGAGAAAAAACAATAAAATTTCCGTAATAATTCCGGCCATTAACGAAGAAAAATCCATCGGCAAAGTGATTTCGGAAATTCCCAATTGGGTTGATGAAATCATTGTGGTGGATAATGGTTCAAGTGATAGAACAGCCTCCGAAGCTGAGTTCCGCGGAGCAAAAGTGTTATTTGAACCACGAAGAGGTTATGGCTCTGCTTGTCTGACAGGAATTGCTGCTCTGCAAAATCCGGACATTGTCATATTCTTAGATGGCGATTATAGTGACTTTCCCGATGACTCAGCGGCCCTAGTTGATCCAATTATTAATTCCGAAACTGAAATGGTTATTGGTTCCCGAATACTTGGGCATGCAAAAGTTGGCGCATTAACAGTCCAGGCAAAATTCGGTAACTGGCTTGCATGTAAATTAATTGGCTGGTTTTGGGGGATAAGTTATACCGACCTTGGTCCTTTCCGGGCGATAAAATTTTCAACTTTACAGTCACTAGGCATGCAGGATCCCGATTACGGCTGGACAGTTGAAATGCAAATCAAAACCGCGCAAAAAGGAATTCGATCAATGGAGGTTCCGGTTAGGTATCGTAAAAGAATAGGAAAATCAAAGGTTTCCGGCACTATTCGTGGTGTTTTTGGAGCAGGTATAAAAATTCTTGGAATAATTTTTTTATCCGTTATCCGCGAAAAATGGAACAGACAAAGAAATTCTACATTTAATGAAAAAAAGCAAAAATATCCTTAAATTACTTTCATTTGATGAGATTTAAATTAATACCCCTTATAATTCTTTTTTTGATTTCTTGTCAGGATTCGGTTCCCACTGCTACCGCACCACTCACTTTTCGTAAATCCGGAGAAAAAATTCTTATCAGGGACCGAACCGGAAAAGAATGGGACATCACCCATGCCGTAAATAAATATGGTTTTGATCCAGCAGGTTTCCAATACGGATTAGGACCAGATGCTATAAAACCAATTAACAACCCTCAATTTTTTAATCCGGGAGAGGCCGGTTTCCCACGACTGGATGATTTCCTTGTTATCGGAACAACGATCAACGGAGATAGCAGAGCTTATCCGATAAATATTTTGAAATCACACGAAATTGTAAATGAAAAATTTGTATCCACTCATGTGTCTGTGGCCTACTGACCCCTTGTAAGATTGGCTGCCGTGTACAGTCGGGAAATTGACCAGGAAATTCTAACCCTTAGCGCAAGTGGATGGACATATAGAAATACTTTTGTTCTCTATGATTATCAAACGGAAAGCTTGTGGTACCATTTAAGCGGAACAGACGGACTTACCTGTATTAGCGGATTCTATAAAGATAGGAAATTAGATGAATTTGTCTCTGCTTTCATTCGTTGGGACCAATGGCTTAGTGCAAATCCTGATTCAAAATTTTTAAAAAATTAGCGTATTATTATTATATTATGAATATCTTCTTATCTTCTTTCCCAAATTAACCCAACTGAATAGGAAGTTCCACTGACAATATCCCTTCCAAACGCCGTATGGGATGCCTCAAATTGAAGAGCTATTTTTTGATTTATTTCAAAAATGACCGATGGGTTAATCTTAAAATAATCCTGATCACCAAATAATACTTCAGGCACCACACCTCCTCCTCCCGGAATAGGCGTTACAACAGGTTGACCATAAAGATCGGGTGGTGTTACAGTACTTTTAACCCCTTCAAAATATACTTTCAAGATGAGCGATGGATTTGTATTTCCAATATCCGCACTAAAAAGAATTTCGTCATTAAATCTGCCTCCTCTTACCCGATACCCAAATCCGGCGCTAAAATATAAGGGTAAGGGGTATAAACTCTTGCCAATAAGGAAATTTCCTTCAAGAGCAAATTCTCCTGTTCTTAATGCGGGTCCATTATTTTGAGGAAACTTCTCATATCCCAAAGGAATCCAAATCCCTGTCTGGATTGATAGTGCTATGGGCAATACCATTAAAGCATATTTCCCATGAAGTTGAAAATCCGCAAATCCCACTGTATTTAAAGACCACACTTGGCCTTCCGTATAACTATCCGAACTTGTCCATTCGGTGGTCAACACTTTGAAAGGTAGTTCAGACACAATTGTAAGTTTTTCTGTTAATCCGTATTCAAGATATGCAATGATACTAAAATCCCGAAAAAACGGATTTTCAAAAACTGCTAACTCTTCGCGGATTCCTCTTTTTTCTCCCTTGTGATTAAACTCTTTTCTTGTAAATAGGTAATTTGATGAGATTTTGAAATAATAGCCTTTTTTAGGTTGAACCCATGCGCCAGAATAGATTTCACTAAAAGCCAATAGAATATATAACATACAGAACCCGAGGAAAAACGTAGATTTAAACTTTTGCATTTCAGCTTTGTAAATTATAATTGACCATTTTTGATATTTTAGTTTAAAGAGGAGAAATTGATTTTGGTTCCTGAACGAGATTTCAATATACAAAAAAGTTGAAACCAATACTGATTAGTCAGAATTGAAAAGAAACATTTGGTTGAATATATTGTATAAATTTTTTATAAGTTAAACTTGATATTGATAGGATTTATATTAATACATATTTGATGTGTATTCTGAATCCTATTTCTGGAAACTTTTGAAAAATGAGTTCAATAATAAAATTTTCCACTCTGAATTTCGCTCAGAATGACATTGCTAAGAAACAACGTTTTTCAGAAGTTTCTTTCTGTCACAACTGATACATAACTCGTACCTTTCATATTCTCTCTATTTAAGAATAATGTCACAAAAAAATTCAGCCGTATCAAAAAGAGCAATCATTTTATTTACTAATCACCCTTCGACAGACGCCGCTCGGAAAAAATTTTGGTTTAATCTGCAAAAATCGATTTCCATTTTTTGCCTTATTATGAATGAAATCTGTAACAAAATTTTACAGGCCAGTCATCAATTAAAATTTGAGCTGATAATATCTTCAAATGTTGATCCCGCTAATTTTGCATTCTTCACCAGCCTTGTAAATAGGTATTTTCACCATGTGGCCACTCATTTTGTCAGACAGTCAGGAAGAGATTTTGGTGAACGCTTAACTCATACTATCAGGCTCTGTTTTGAGAACGGATATGAAAAAGTGCTTGTTATTGGAAATGATTCTATAGATTTGGATTCCCAAAACATTTTCAAAACCTTTCAAGAATTAGATACCAATGATATTGTTTTAGGACCCAGTCTTGATTGTGGGGTTTATCTCATTGGATTATCAAAATTCGACGAAAGGCTTTTTCAAAATGTGCAGTGGTATTCAGCAAAAGTATTTGCTCAAATTCAATCAAATGCAATTGAATTGGGGAATAAAACCTGTATTCTGAGAGACACGCTTCCGGATTTTGACGACCAAAAAATGTTCCTGCAATGGTTTCTTAGCAAACTGAAGAGCACTTCTCCATTAATTCGGGTTTTCAAACATCTGTTAGTACATCTACTTCATAAAAAAATTGAGACATACTGCACAAGCTATAGGCCGCATCTTCCTCAGGTAATTTGGCAAAAATCGCCTCCGTCGTATTTCCTCATTTATTCATAAAAAATTGTTGTTGCAGCGAATAGAAATTAAAAGTTGAATGATTAAAAGCAATCTGACATCATTGAATCTTCTACCTTAGTTGAGTCCGGGACAACAATTAGATTATCTTCGCTCGATTAGTAGCGGAAATTTAAAGGAGAAAAGTAGAATGAATTATTATGAATCAAAGGACCTGAAACGGTTTGCGGAAGTGGGAAAGTTTAGAAAAGAATTGATGGACAAATTTTTTGACTATTATAACACCGTCACCGGCGAGGATGGCGCTTTAACAAAAAAGGAAAAGGCACTCATTGCCCTAGCGGTAGCAATTGCTAAGCAGTGTCCCTATTGCATCGATGCATTTACCTTACAATGTCTGGAAACTGGAGCGAATCCAGATCAAATGACCGAAGCAATTCATGTTGCTGCGGCAATGGAGGCAGGGATGAGCCTGGTTCACGGGGTGCAAATGCAGAACGCCCTTGAACATTATGGAGGATAACTTCCCATTTCTAAGTCTGGAGAAAAATAATGACTGAACTGCATGTAATAAATGATCCAAACGCTCTTGAAGATGAACGTCAATTCAATTTTCTTACGAAAATAAATGAATATCAACTCAATCTAAAACCCATTTCGATCGAGACATTTCAGGTAAATGTAACAAAGTTATGTAACCAGGCTTGTCTACATTGTCATGTGCACGCCTCACCAAAACGAACAGAACAGATGGACAGAAAAACGGTAGATCAATGTTTAAAAATTCTAAAAGAACATGACGAAATCAAAAACGTTGATATTACCGGCGGGGCTCCTGAATTAAATCCTCATTTTGATTATTTTGTAATTGAAGCAAAGAAATTAAACAAACACGTGATGGTTAGACACAACTTCACCGTGACCATCGACGGCAATCCACAAACCGGGGAGAGCAAAAAGTACCTCCCGGATTTCTATGCAAAGCATAGTGTGGAGGTAATTTCTTCTTTGCCATATTATGATGAGTATTTTACGGATAAACAGCGAGGAAGAGGCGTTTTTAATAAGAGCATTGAATCGATGAAAATGCTGAACGAGAAGGGATACGGCAAACCGGACGGTGAGTTAATTCTTGATCTGGTCTATAATCCGGTTGGCGCATTTTTACCGGGAGATCAAAAGAGTCTAGAAACCGACTTTAAAAGAGAATTGAAAGCAAAATTTGATCTGGATTTTAACAATCTTTATACCATTACGAATATGCCCATTCATCGCTTCAGGGAATCATTGGTTCGAAGGGGAGGTTATGAGGAATATATGGAGAAACTGGTCAATGCTTTCAATCCCGTGGCAGCGGACGGGGTGATGTGCCGCTCGCTGCTAAGCGTTGGTTATAACGGACGAATTTACGATTGCGATTTCAACCAGATGCTAGAAATGCAGGTAATGAACGGAAAGCCGGTAACGGTTTTCAATTTCGATTTTCAGCAAATGCTAAACCGGGACATCTGGTTCGCCTCACATTGTTTCGGATGTACCGCAGGGGCGGGCAGTAGTTGTGGAGGAGCGACTACTTGAACAAATTCCCGTTAAGTTTTACTCAACAAATCCTCGGAAGCTGCTCACCGCTTAACATGTCTATTATTCGGCGTGTTCCGATTTTGCTGGTCATGGTAACCAGAGTCCTATCCTCAGCGGTTACATTGCCAATTCTACAGGATTTTTTGCTGACGTCATACTTTTTCATTATTTTCAATGCTTTCTCCGCATCTGCAGGTGGAACAAAGACGACAAATCGCCCCTCATTGGCAACATAAATCGGATCAAAACCTAAAATTTCGCAAGCACCTCTTACTTCCGCAATAACCGGAATTTCCCGCTCTTCAATATGTATATGCTTTTCTGCCTTTTCAGACATTTCAATTAAAGCGGATGCCAGTCCACCGCGGGTGAGGTCCCGCAGACAATGTATCTCCACTCCGGAATCCAGGAGCTCCTCGACAACCCGATTTAGCGGGGCGCTGTCACTATCAATTGAACTCTCGAATTCCAATCCTTCCCGAACGGCCATTATGGCAATACCATGTCTTCCAACATCACCACTCAGAAGAATCACATCGCCGGATTGTATTGAAGTGGGACCTATTTGTTTTTCATGATTGATCAGACCAACGCCAGCCGTATTTATAAAAATGCCGTCTCCTTTCCCCCGCTCAACTACCTTTGTATCCCCGGTTACAATTTGAACCCCACAACTCTGAGCCGCATCCTGCATGGATTGAATGATACGCCACAGGATCTCCATCGAGAATCCTTCTTCGAGTATTAATCCGGCACTCAAATACAGCGGCTTGGCACCGCACATGGCCAAATCATTTACGGTTCCGTGCACTGCGAGCGAACCGATATCACCACCGGGATAAAAAAGGGGACTTATTACATACGAATCCGTACTGAACGCAAGACGACCATTTGAAACGGGAAAAACGGCTCCGTCATGCTCCACCTCCAGAAGAGGGTTTTGGAAGGTAGAAACAAACATGTTTTGAATAAGCTGGTGCATCAGTTTTCCACCTCCGCCGTGTGCTGAGAGAACATGGGGATATTGCTGAATAGGGATGGGGCAGGAAAGATTCGAGGTTGAAATAGTGGTCGGTTTTTTCTTCATAAGAAAAAGACAATTAAATTGAGCTGCTGATTCTCATACTGAATTTTGAAGTTCATATTTCTTATATCGGTAGTAAGCAGCACAGGCACCTTCGCTGGAAACCATCGGAGCGCCGAGGGGATGTTCCGGTGTGCATTTGTTCCCAAAGGCGGAACATTCAAAAGGTTTTTTTGCTCCTTGTAATACAAGTCCAGCAATGCATTCGGGAGCCTCTTCGGCCGTGTAAGAATCGACCGCAAATTTTTTCTCGGCATCGAGGGAATCATACTCTTTATTGAAACCAAGTCCGGATGATGAAATTTCTCCAATACCCCGCCATTTCTGGGGAACAACTCTGAATATCTTTTTGATCAGGTCCTGGGCTGGTAAATTTCCTTCCTTTCTCACCACTCTGGCATAATCGTTTTCCACCTCAGCGCGACCTTCTTCTAGTTGTCTGATACAACTATAAACGCCCTTTAAAATATCCAGTGGTTCAAAACCGGTTACCACAATAGGAACATTATATTTTTTTGAAATGGGTTGGTATTCTTTATATCCCATTACGGTACAGACATGTCCAGCGGCTAAGAATCCTTGAACCCGATTATCGGGCGCCGAAAGAATGGCTTCTATTGCCGGGGGAACTAATACATGCGATATCAACATAGAAAAGTTTTTCAATCCTTTTTGATGCGCCTGAAAAACAGCCATTGCTGTGGTCGGGGCAGTGGTTTCAAAACCAACTCCGAAAAATACAACTTCTTTTTGAGGATTCTTTTCCGCGATTCTTAGTGCATCAATTGGCGAGTAAACGATGCGAACATCTCCGCCTTTGGCCCGAATGGAAAACAAATCCTCCTTGCTTCCTGGTACTCGCAACATATCACCGAATGAGCAAAAAATGACATTCGGTTTTGCGGCTATATATAACGCTTTATCAATCATCTCCAGGGGGGTGACACAAACCGGGCATCCTGGCCCATGCACCAAATTAATTTGGGATGGCAACAAATCATCAATCCCATACTTTACAATAGCATGGGTCTGTCCCCCGCAGATTTCCATAATGGTCCAATCACGAGTTGTGATTTTGGCTATAGAATCTGCCAGTTGACGAGCCAGTTTCGGATCGCGATATTCCTCAACATATTTCATAGAAAATCCTGTTCATTGATTCCACATTTGGAAAACGTGACTAAAAATATAAGGAATTCTTAGGGTGCTACATCGATAGAAAATGAGCAGCTTTGCTCAATCCATTCTTCCGGAGTGATTCATCCCAGCGTTGTATTAAATAAAATTTTTCTTTCTCAAATACACGATTTATATTTTCAAGATACATTTCCGCTTCCTGGGTTCCCATATGCGATGTTTTATTAACAAACGAAAGGGTCCGAGAGAAATAAAATGGGATCAATGCTTCAATAAGTTTTTCCCGGTCTAGAATCTCACTTCGGTAGGCAATAGCAAAATCAAAAAGAATTCGAGCCCAGACATCACTACGATAGTAGAAATCATCACAATTCAATTGAGTTAGTTCTTTAATAATTTGCAAATTTTGAAGGCTTAGCACTTTCTTCCATATTTCATCATATTTCTTAGACCCGGTTATGAATGTTTTATGAAGTTTTAGTCGGTTTACCTCTATCTGCGGCGGATCACCTTTTTGACCTAATCCAAATCCATAAATGATGCTTGGCCGGGACTCAAAAGTGTCTTTCCAAATATACTCAAAATCTATCATCTGCTGAAAAATGGTACCTACTACCTGTGCAAACATCGGACCTAAATCGCTCGCCGGGTCTTTAGGGCGATGGACTTTGGAAGTCCCCATAAATGTTTGACAAATTTTGAAATTTCTGCCTATGGCAATGGTGGTTAGCCACACATCAATCCCGAAATTGAATACGTTTTCTGTCCATGTTTTCTCGACCAGGCAGGCACGCGCTAATTTGCCTGAGATGCCGAAATCACCCCCGATTGGCTGCCGAACACGCAATCCATAAAGTGTTCGTATTAGCGGATAAGCAATATTATTGGTGATGGTCCCATCATACTTATGGCGAACATAAATTGGAACCACAAAGTCATATTCATCGAAAAGCGGTTCAAGTAAATGTTCAATCCAATTGGGAGTAACACTTTGAAGATCTGCATCCATCATTAATATTGCTTTAGCTCGTAATTCAGCAGCAATTTCAAAGAGATTTTTAATATTGTTACCCTTACCCCTCATCCCTTTGGGAGTAGAAGCATAGATTTTTGGAATAATTGTCGGAGTATTCAAAAATTCCTCTTTAGTTCCATCTTGAGAGGCATTATCTACATTTACAATTACGGAGGATTTGTTTGCATAATATTCACTCAAACCCTTACTGACAATGTCTACCGGGATGGGAATGGTGTCCGCTTCGTTGTAGGACGGGATACCTACCACTATATCCGCTGAGGTTACTTTATCGGGATTTGTTATTTCAGCGAGCATCTGACTCCTCATCGTTCAATTCATCAAGCTGCCCGATTTGCTCCAGATATTTAAATATTTGCTGTGCCTCCTCTTCATCAATTTTGCTGATAGCAAAACCGGCATGTACGATTACGTAATCATCGACTCGAGCTTCTGGTGTATAGGCTAAATTCACCTCTTTGACAATGCCGCTAAAGCTTACCTTTCCGGTAAGAAATGCAGGATCATTTCCGTGAATACTCAATATTTTTCCCGGTATGGCTAAACACATACTAGAGTTCCGGCTTTAAAAATAAATCCAAACATCAATGTATTTTATCCTATTTGCAAAATATACCAATTTTATCCGGCAAAAAAATCTTTTTTTTGCATCGCAACAGCAATTTGTCCCAAAGCAATACTGCCATCATTTGGAGAAAATCGCTGGTGCCAGTAAGGCTCGATGCCATTTTCAAAGAGAAGCCTAACCGCAGATTCTGTCAAATATTTGTTTTGAAAGCATCCACCACTGAGCACAACATTTGCTATATGAAGCTTTTTAGAAATACCAAGTATAACCTCAGCAAGCGTATCATGAAATTTTTTAGAGATGATGGTTGCATTTTCACCCTTCCTCAGATCCCCTAAAATACTACGTATAGTGAATTCCCAATCTATTATAAGTTTTGAGATTTTCTCTTTTTCAGCTTCCGTTTTTAATTCAATGGGATACGTGTTTACGACATTTTCTTGTGAAATATGAAATTCCAGGTCCATTGCTGCTTGTCCTTCAAATCTATTGACCTGACGTAAACCAATTAACGATGAAACCGCATCAAATAAGCGGCCGACGCTGGAGGTTAAAGGACTATTTATTTTCTTTTCCAAAACACGCTTTAACGCGGAGAACTCCTTAGGTGAAAAAGATTTTAATGTCGCTAAATCGAGTTGATTTTCTAAATGCTCTTCGCCCATTGTGTATAATAATCCCAGGGCACTGCGTCGAGGTTCTTTTATGGCCGCCTCCCCTCCGGGCAAATAAAATGGCCGAAAATGAGCTATTCGCTGCGCGTTCTCCTTTTGGACAAGAAAGAATTCACCACCCCAGACAGTTCCGTCAAGTCCATAACCGGTACCATCCCATGACACACCCAAAAAAGGAGGATTGACATTATTTTCCAGCATACACGCCATAACATGAGCAAGATGGTGTTGAACTTGTTTTTGGGGTAACTGCAAGTTTTTAGCATATTTTGTTGAGAGATAATCAGGGTGCGAATCGTAGATAACCTGTTTAGGATCGGTTTGATAAAGTCTTTTAAAACTATTTATGACATTTTCAAAAGCTATGTATGCTAAATCGGTTTCCAGATCACCGATATGTTGACTGACGAATATTTGATCTTCCACAGTAATTGCTACAGTATTTTTAAGGTGTGCACCCACTGCCAAAGAGGGGGTGATTTTTTTATTAATTGTAATCGGTAGTGGGGCATACCCCCTGGCACGCCGGAGGACAATTTCCCGGTTTAACATCACACGTACGATTGAGTCATCCACATGGCGAATGATGGGCCGGTTATGAACCAAAAACAAATCGGCAATTTCAGCCAACCGCTGAAGAGCTTCATCTTCGTCGATGCAAATCGGTTCATCGGATAGATTTCCACTGGTGGCGACTATAGGACAATTTAATTCATTCATCAGGATATGATGAAGCGGCGCATAGGGAAGCATAATACCCAGATATGGATTGCTGGGGGCTACTGCATTTGCAATAATGGTTACTCCTTCTATCTTTTGCCTCTCAAGCAAGACTATCGGCGATGCCGGTGATTCCAGAAGTTGCTCCTCTAACCTTGAAACTTTTGCATGATTTTTAACCAGGTCTATGTTGGGATACATCAATGCGAAAGGTTTTTCTTCACGATGTTTTCTTTTTCTCAATGTTTGAATTGCTTCTTCATTTCCGGCATCCACAACCAGATGAAAGCCCCCCAATCCTTTGATCGCCAAAATCTTGCCCTGTCTAATTTCATGGGCAGTTTCGGATAAAGCCTCTTGACCGTTGGAAATAATTTGCCCACGCTTGCTCCACAGCTCAAGATACGGGCCACAAACCGGACAGGCATTGGGTTGGGCGTGAAATCGGCGATCCTCAGGATTTTCATACTCAGCCTTACACTCCAGACACATTTCAAAGTTTTTCATGGAGGTATTTGGTCTATCGTAGGGCAAGGCTGCAATAATGGAAAATCGAGGCCCACAATTAGTACAATTGGTGAATGGGTACAAATATCTGCGGTCATTTGGATCAAAAATTTCTTTCAAACAATCTGCACAGGTAGCAATATCCGGCAGAACCAAAGCCTTCAGTTTTCCGGTCTGAGTACTTGCCCTTATTTCAAACGATTTATAACCAACTGGATCGAGATAACTGGATTCTATGCCGTGTATTGACGCTTGAGAGGGTTTTTCTTTTTCAATGCGGAGAAGGAAATCAGCTAATTCTGAAGAGGCACCCTCTACTTCAATGCTAACGCCCTCAACCGAATTATTAATCCAACCATTAAGATCGAGAGACTTAGCCACTCTATAAATAAAGGGTCTGAAACCAACACCCTGAACGGTTCCATAAATCTGTAGTTTTAATCGCTTTTTTTGTTTCTGAATGTTTTCTATGGGTAGGATCTTCCTGATATGGGATTGCCTTTCAAAGCTGCATATCTATTTTATTTTGTAACCGACTCTCGAATCCAGTTTACCCAATTATCGATTCCGTCTCCGGTTTTTGCGGAGGTCTCAAAAAAGGGAAGTTGAGGATGAATTCGCGAGCCATATGATTTAAAATTTTCAATACTAAAATCAACATATGGTAGTAAATCAACTTTGTTGATAATACAGATATCCGCAACACGAAACATATTGGGATATTTTAGAGGTTTGTCATCTCCCTCTGTGGTACTTGCAATAACTACCTTTACATTCTCACCCAAATCATAATTTGAAGGGCAAACCAAATTTCCGACATTTTCGATAACCAGTAAATCAGTATCAGCAAGCTCAAAAGATGGAAGCGCATCCTGGACTAATTTGGCTTCTAAATGACAGCCCCCGTTTGTAACAATCTGAACTACAGGGATATCAAAGACTGAGATCCGCTGTGCATCCCTATCGGTCTGAACGTCCCCTTCAATCACTGAAATTTTTAATTCTTCACTCAATCGTGATACAGTCTGTTCCAGTAGAGTGGTCTTTCCGGACCCTGGTGAGCTTAACAAATTAATAACGAACACTTTATTCTGCTGAAATAGCATTCTGTTTTCAGTTGCGATTTCATCATTTTTCTTTAAAATTTTTCTTTCTACTGTAATCACACTCATTCGTCTACCTCTATTTCGCTTACTGTTAACTCCCGGCCAGAAATCGTTTCCAATTCTATGCTGTAACATGTAGGACATTTAAACACAAATGATTGAACTTGAAACAAATTTTCGCATTTTTTACAGCGGACCCGTACCGGGATTTCTTCTATCACCAACTTTGATTTTTCTAGTGTTGTTCCGGCTGTTATTGCATCATAACAAAACTCTAGTGATTCCGGTACAACTGCTACCAACTTTCCGATTTTTACAAAGACCCTCAAGACGCTTGAATCAACTTGGCTTTGTAAAATTTCCTCTACTATTTCGACTATATTTTGAGCAATTGACATTTCGTGCATATTCAATATTAAACCAATATATCTTCTATTTCTATAAAATAAAGTAAAACGAATCAGTATTTGAAAACAAGATTATATTTTTGTAATCAAAATTTAAACTGATTATTCTCAAAAATAATAATTATTTCTTATCTTTTTGAATTAGAAGGATTTTTAGATTTCAAAACTTTCTTTTTATACCTTGAATTGATTTATTGCTTTCTTTAAAATTGCAGATGAATCATCAATTTGGAAAGTAAATGAAAACACTTGTTCTTGGTATTGGCAATCTGTTAATGGGAGACGAAGGCGTTGGAATACATGTCATTCGCCATCTTCAGGAAAATTATAAAATTAATAACGCGGACCTTCTTGATGGTGGAACAGGCGGCTTTCACCTTTTAGAATATTTTCAGCAATATGACAGGGTCGTTCTCGTGGATGCTACCATTGATGGTAAACCACCCGGTACCATTAACATGATAAAGCCCAAGTATTCCAGTGAATTTCCTCCTACCTTAACTGCGCACGATATCGGGTTGAAAGATCTAATCGACAGCCTTTACTTGTTGAATAAATTACCGGAAATCATTCTTTTCACAATTTCCATTAATGAACTCACTCGAATGAATCTGGAGCTTTCGGATGAAGTTATCCCTTCCATTCAAACAACCTGCGAGAATATTCTCGGATTTTTGAACGAAAACTGATTTTAATCGGGTATTTTTTCTTAATCTTTATTGGTTCCTTTGATCAATCCTTTTCACTTTTGTGTTCTTCTTCATCGATAAATTTCCATCCACCAACCATCGATGAGGTCGTACCCCTTCCTTCAACATAATCGTGGTAAAACACCAGATGCATATGTATAAGGGCAACGATTAGAAAAAACCACATCATCATATGGTGCCATTGGCGAACCGCAAAATCACCTCCCATTAAAGGAACAATCCAGGCGAAAAGTTGTGGAAACCAGCTTTGACTCATCGCGGCATACATTCCGAAACCGGTGACCACCTGAAATAGAAAGGCCAAGAACAACAAAAAATATGTAAATCCTGCAAGTGAATTATGACCGATTGAAATCAACGGCTTTTCACGAATTTGAAGAATATCTATTTTTAATACATCAACCGCCTCGCGTAAATACTTTTTTGAATAAGGAATAAAGTTTCGCCAGTTGGCATATCTGTTTCCGACAAATCCCCAATAAATACGAAATACAAAATTGAACAGAAAAATGTACGCAAACAGAAAGTGTACAAACCGGGTAATTCCGAACCAATATTGGAAAGATGCTTCAGCGGTGCTCTGAAAGGCAACCGGTCGGCCAATAATAAATCCGGTAACCGCCAGTACAAGGATACAAATTGCATTTATCCAGTGATAAATTCTTACCGGTAGTTCCCACACATAAACTTGCTGCATATTTTGACGCCTGATTTGAGCCATTTTCGCTCCCTCCTATTGAATTTGAACTCGATTTAGATGTTTCCCGTCGGGATCATGGAGATGCACTGCACATGCAATACAAGGATCAAACGAATGAATGGTTCTCAGGATCTCTAATGGCTGTTCAGAATTGGCTACAGGAGTCTCCATTAATGACGCTTCGTACGAGGATTTATTCCCTTTGATATCGCGTGGAGAAGCATTCCATGTACTCGGCACCACCAGTTGATAATTGTCTATTTTTTTATCTCGAATAACGATCCAATGAGCAAGGGCACCTCGGGGTGCTTCTGACAATCCGACACCTTTTGCTTCTTTAGGCCAAGTATTCGGATCCCACCTGGAACTCTCAAACATCCGGGTATCGCCATTTTTGATATTAGCAATAAAGGAATCATAAAATTCCTGCATCCAGCGTGCAACCAGACGTGTTTCTAATCCTCTGGCCGCTGTTCTTCCTAAAGTTGAAAATAGAGCAGTAACGGGGGCGTTTAATTTTCCAAGTGCTTCGTTAACAACCTCCTTTGCATCGTCACTTCCACTGGCGTATGCCACCAACATCCTGGACAGCGGACCTACTTCCATAGGATTGTCTTTCCAGCGAGGGGTTTTGAGCCAGCTATATTTCCCTTCGACATTTAGCTGTTCGTATGGGGGTTTGGGTCCAGTGTAGTTGAATTCTGTTTCTCCATCCCATGGATGTAAGGAGCCATTATCACCATTCTTATATTTGTACCAGGAATGCGTAACATACTCTCTGACCTGGTCAGCATCATCACCTCGTACTTCGTGAACTTCATTCAAGTTGCGGTTTAAGATTGCACCTCGGGGAAATTTAAAGCTAGATGGATCATCATATCCGTTTACTGGAAGATCACCATAACAAAGATAATTCTGTAACCCTCCGCCTACTCCAAACCAATCTTTATAGAAAGACGCAATAGCCATTAAGTCCGGGATGTACACCTGTTCCACAAATTCTGTTGCCCCTTTTATTAAAGTTCCAACATACGCCAGTCGCTCAGCATTCAATGCATTTGCATCATCCGGATTAACGGAACAGGGAGCCCCACCCACCAAATAATTCGGATGTGGATTTTTCCCACCAAATATGGTGTGTACCTTTACAATTTCTTTTTGCCATTCCAATGCTTCCAGATAATGTGTCACCCCCAATAGATTAACTGCGGGGGGTAACTTATAGGCCGGATGGCCCCAATACGCATTTGCAAAAATACCCAATTGACCACTTTCCACAAAGGTTTTTACTCTGTTTTGTACATCTCTAAAATACTTAGGCGAACTCTTGGGCCAGTTCGAAATGCTCTTTGCAATATTTGAAGTTTCTTCCGGATTTGCCTTTAACGCACTTACCACATCAACCCAATCCAGTGCATGCAAATGATAGAAATGAACCACATGATCCTGGAGATACTGGGCACAAAACATGAGATTTCTAACCAGTTCAGCATTCGGCGGAATGACCATCCCAAGAGCATTTTCTACACAGCGCACGGATGCAAGTGCATGCACAGTGGTACATACACCGCATGCCCTTTCGGTAAATGCCCAGGCATCCCGAGGATCCCTTCCTTTAAGTATTATTTCGAAACCCCGAACCATAGTGCCGGAAGAATATGCATCGGTAATTCTCCCATTTTCAATGGCGGCTTCAATTCTCAAATGACCTTCTATACGTGTAATCGGGTCAACAACAATTCTCTTCGCCATTATTTACCCCCTTCCTCTTTTTTGGATTGTTCTTTCTTTTCATCCCCTCCGTTATTATTTATTCTTTCTTTTATTAATTTTCGTTTTCTTATGTTGGTTGACACCGCATGGGCAGCCATCCCTCCTAAGGTAACAGCACCTACTACTGTACCAATCTCATCCGCGGTGGTCTCAATACCAAATCCTGGGAATGAGGGGAGATGCCGGTAAAAAGGATCATTGTCCCAGAAATTGGCTTCACTGCAACCAATACAACCATGCCCTGATTGAATGGGATAACTTACCCCATTATTCCAACGCATAATTCCGCAGGAATTATATGTTACCGGACCACGGCAGCCCATTTTGTATAAACAATATCCTTTCTTTGCATTTTCATCGTCCCAGGACTCTACAAATAGACCGGCATCATAAAATGGGCGACGATAACAGGAATCATGAACTCTTTTCGAGTAAAAAGCCTTGGGGCGACCCAGACCATCCAGTTGAGGAAGTCTTTCAAATGCTAGAACATGCACAATAACACCAGCCATTACCTCACCAATAGGCGGGCATCCGGGAACTTTAATAATCGGTTTGTTCTTGACGATTTTGTGAATAGGTGTCGCACCAGTCGGATTTGGTTTTGCTGCTTGTATACATCCGTTTGATGCACAACTTCCCCAGCAGATAATTGCCTTTGCACCCTCAGCAGCCTCAGTTACAATATCTAGGGCAGTTCGGCCTCCAATGGTGCAATAAATTCCACCATCCTTTGTGGGAACCGACCCTTCCACGGTCATAATATACTCACCAGGATATTTGCGCATCGTCTCGTGTAGCGCTTCCTCTGCCTGATGACCTGCCGCTGCCTGAAGTGTTTCCGTATAATCAAGCGAGATTCTGTCCAGTACGATATCTGCTACAAGCGGGTGCGAAGATCTGATAAACGATTCGCTACAGCAGGTGCACTCCTGAAAATGAAACCATACTACCGGTGGGCGTGGTTTTGAGTCCAATGCTTTTACCACTGAAGAAATGCCTGTCGATTGCAATCCCATTGTGGCAGACATAAACGTGCAAAATTTTATAAAATCCCTCCTTGATACCCCGTGCTCCTGGAATTTTTCCCAATACGTCGGACGTGAATTTTCAGGCATACCAACCTCCACTATTTTTAAAAGAATGATGAATTAGTTTTTGCAGTACCAATCAATCCGTATTGTAATAATTGATATCTTTCTGTTTCAGTAATCAAATTAGAACATCAGATAAATTCGAACCAAAAAAGGTCATTCCGTTGCCGAAAACAGCTATAGATGCTGTTCATAGATTTCAAAACGGATGGTAAACTAACAAATGCATTTAATAAAAGTGCTGAAGAAAAATTGAAATGTCTATACTTTTTCTCTAATACTTCTTCAAAGTCGAAAAGATTATTCTTGACTGACTGAACTGATTTAGTAGATATGCAACATTATGTCATTAAAAAGTAATCCAAAATAAGGATTTAAAACAATGATAATTGTCAACCGCTACATTGACATTTGTCAATATATGAATTGATCTCATGTACCTAGAGTTGAAAAGAGAATACAAAATCTTTTTAAATTCTGACTCTTATTCACTTTGGAAATTTGCCGAAATAGAAAAAAAGATTTTAATGTAGGAAAAATATAAAAATTTTTATTAGTTTATATATGAGTTGGTTTTGCAGTGTATTGAAATTTGTGAAACTTTTTACAATAATTAATTTGTAAACTTTGCTTCTAATTGAAAAATGAAGGAGAAAGCTATGGGAGAAAAAATATTATTGGTCACTGATAAACGTACCGGGAAGGAGTATAAGATTCCCATTGAGCATGAAACCATTGATGCCATGCATTTAAGGCAGATCAAGGTTAATGATGACGATTTTGGATTAATGAGCTACGATCCGGCTTACAAAAATACCGCAAGTTGTAAAAGTGAAATCACCTTCATTGACGGCGAAAAAGGCATACTCCAATATCGGGGGTACCCAATTGAGCAGATTGCTGAAAATTGCTCGTATTTAGAAACCGCCTATCTGATCATCAATGGTACATTGCCAACAACAAACCAACTGGACGAATGGGTTTTCAACATTACTCATCACACCATGCTACACGAAAACACCAAGAAGTTTGTTGACGGTTTTCAATACGATGCTCATCCGATGGGGATTTTTGTCAGCACGGTTGCTGCACTGTCTACATTTTATCCGGATTCAAAAAACATATTAGACGCTGAATCACGGAAATTACAGACCTATCGTCTGATTGGAAAGGTCCCCACCATTGCCGCCTGTTCCTACAGGCACAGCATGGGCCTTCCCTACGTTCTTCCAGATAATGATCTTAGCTATGCAGGCAACTTCCTGAATATGCTTTTTAAGATGACCGAGCCAAAATATGAACCGGACCCGATTCTCGAAAAAGCACTGGATGTTCTCTTTATTCTGCATGCGGATCACGAACAAAATTGTGGCACTTCGGCGATGCGCCAGGTGGGTAGTTCACATGCGGATCCATTTTGCGCGACTGCGGCAGCAGCTTCAGGTCTTTATGGACCACTTCATGGCGGCGCAAATGAAATGGTTTTGAGAATGTTAAACGAAATTGGATCCATAGACAAAGTCCCGGAATATATAAAGAAGGTCAAGAATCGCGAAGTACTTCTAATGGGCTTTGGGCACAGGGTATACAAAAATTATGATCCGCGAGCCAGAATTATCAAGAATATTGCGGAACAGGTATTTGAGGTTACCGGAAGAAATCCTCTGCTAGATATTGCACTGGAACTGGAACGGATAGCACTTGAGGACGAATATTTTGTCAACAAAAAACTCTATCCGAATGTAGATTTTTATTCGGGAATCATTTACCAGGCGATGGGATTTCCGGTGGAATTATATCCGGTTCTGTTCGCAATTGGAAGAACTTCCGGATGGATTTCTCAATGGCAAGAAATGTTGTTGGATCCGGATCAGAAAATTGCCAGACCACGACAAATCTATTTAGGAAAGCGCGATTTGAATTTCATTCCTATTGAAGAACGAGGTCGGACTAAAATGCATGAAGGTACTGTATAATTCCCTGCTGATTCAATAAGAATAGCCCTTCTCTTATAATTGGGGGAAGGGCTATTTTTTTTGTGATTTCATCGAGCATAATTTGGCTGAATTTTCAAAAACCTTCTCTAATCTCCCTCTTCCAACTTTGAAATCACTTCGTTTATCAAATATTTGCGTCTTTTTAGTTCTTCCCTGTATTCAATACTCTTATTATCCTTGATTTTTATCCGCAGTTCAGATAAATGCGATTCCAGAAGTTCTTTTAACAATTTAGCTTCTTCCAAAGAACAAGAAATATTAAGCATAAAACTATTCCTCAATTCATAAACTGATTGAAGATTTGAAACTTTTAGAGAAAAATATTAAGAGAATTTCAACTAAATTCCCGGCATAATATAATAAACCAGATGAGTCATCTCTACGAAAAAGTGGTAAAAATTTTGACCAGACTAAAAGAGGATTTAGAATATTCTATAATTGGCAAAAAACAATTTATTAATTGAATGTATCCAATTAGCAAAAGAACCGCCAGCTACGCATTTCACCTCAATTTGATCATTTTGATATAACGTCTCTATCAATCTCCGAAACTGAACAATAACCATACAACCCCATCGCCACATCCAATTCTGCGCGTAAAATATCCAAAACACTCTCGACACCTTTCTGGCCGGCAGAGGCTAATCCCCATAGTACCGGCCGGCCGATGCCTACTGCTTTTGCGCCCAAGGCCAAGGCCTTCAAGATATCTGTCCCTCTGCGAATTCCACCATCAATCAATATCTCAACATTCTCTCCCGCTGCATTCACAATTTCCTGCAAGACTTCGATAGTGGCAGGGGCAGTGTCCAATTGCCTTCCCCCATGGTTGGAGACCACTATTCCGGCAACTCCGTAATCTAGTGACTTTTTTGCATCATCCGGGTGCAGAATTCCTTTTAAAAGCACCGGAAGATTGCTTTGAGAACACAGCCAATCCAAATCTTTCCAGGAGAGTGACTGGTCAAAAAGTGAAGCGACATAGGCCGCCAAACCGGATTCTGCAGCCAGCTTTGGAAGCTTGTCTTTACCCGCAGGCATAAGATTTTTTACGCTCAGGTTCTCCGGCAGTTGAAAACGGTTTCGAATATCGGCTTCCCGACGACCCCAAATTTGGGCATCCGCAGTTAAAACAATTGCCGAACAACCTGCAGCTACAGCTCTTTCAATTAGCGCTCTTGTTGCACCACGATCTTTATACACATATAATTGAAACCAGACTGGCTCTGTTGCCGCTTCCAATACTTCTTCTATGGATGTATTGGACAGCGTACTCAAAATCATAATGCTTCCGGCATTCCCGGCCGCTTTTACCGTGGCGATTTCGCCTTCCGGATATGCCATTTTATGAAAAGCAGTCGGGGCAATAACCAGCGGCATTGAAACCAGATGACCCAAAATGCTTGTTCTGAGGTCACGATTTCTAATATCTTTTAAAACGCGGTATTTCAACTTAATGCGGTCATATGCAGCATGATTTTCCCTCATGGTTATTTCATCATTTGCACCGCTGGCAAAATAATCAAAAGCCATTTTGGATAATTTATTCCTGGCTGATTCCTCGAAGTCAAACAGGTTAACCGGTTCTCTCATATTTTACTCAATTGTATGATAGTGGAAATTTTGAGTCACGCCTACAAATTTACCCAGAGATGAGTTTTTGACTCTTTTCAATCCCGCCAAATTTGGTTTCCAGGTAGTCAAATCTATATTGAAATATATTTTGTAGTCGTTTTCTAATGTAAAATTTGTGTATCAGTCTTCCCAACACTCCGAATGGTAGCATATAATGAACTATATCGGTCATCTTAACCCCACTTTCGACTTCCTCAAAGATGTGTTTGTGGTGCCAAAATTTGTAGGGACCGAAGCGCTGTTCATCAATAAATATTCTGTTTTCCACAACACTTTTAATCTCGGTAATCCATGTTTGTGGAATACCCAACAGAGCTGTGATTTTATATTCCAAAATCTGTCCCGAATACATCTTTTCAACTTTCGGGGTAAGAAGCTTAAATTTCAGCCAGGGCGGCGTGATTTGATTCAGATTTGCCGGTTTTGAAAAAAATTCCCACGCCTTTGAAATCCCGATGGGCAATATTTGAATTTGCTTTAATTCATGTAGTTTCATCTGAGCGTAATAATTTTCCGCGATTACGAAGTTCCGTTAATTCGCCTTTTTCGACCAGGATGTTTCCCCGCAGTATCGTAAATTCTAACTCTCCCTTAATCTCCATGCCAACATAGGGAGACCAGTCCGCTCTACCGTGAAGATTATTATTTGATATTGTTTTTTCCTCAGGAGGATTCCAGATAACCAAATCAGCATCATGGTCAATTTGAATCGCTCCCTTTTTTTGAGATAATCCAAAAATTGCTGCAGGATTTGTGACCAGGACATCGATTAATCTTTTAAATGAAATTCTTCCCTCACAAACACCATATGTATAAAGTAGTGGAAAGAGGGTTTCTACTCCCGGTAAGCCATTGGGTATATTTTGAAAACTTCCCCCTCCTAAATTTTTTTGCGCTATCGTAAATGGACAGTGATCGGTACCAACGGTGTCGATAATTCCATCGCGTATCGCTTCCCACAAGAAATTGTTATCTTCCTTTGTCCGAAGCGGCGGGGTGGCAATATAAAGATAGCCATTATCTTCACAGTAGCGACTCTCATCAAGAAGCAAATATTGAGGGCAAGTTTCCAGGTACAATTTTACACCCTGTTCCCTCGCCTTTAATGCAGTCTCCAGTCCGATCCGGCTGCTCACGTGTACGATATATAATCGGGCATCTAATTCTCCAGCGATTTTTGCTGCGGTGTTGATTGCTTTTGCTTCAGCATCCGCAGGACGGCTGCGGGCATGATAGATCGCTGATGAATTGCCGGCTCTGATATTATTTCTTGTCTGCACCTCAATTGTATCATTATCTTCAGCGTGAAGCATCAGCAAGCCGCCATTGTCATTCACTATTTTTAAGATTCTACGAAATTGCTCCCAGTCTATCATCATTCCGGCTTCACGGTATGTTGAAAAAACTTTGAAACTGGTGAATCCATCCTCTATCAATTCGGGAATTTGATAAAGCCACTTTTCCGGCTGATCGGTGACATTGATATGCATTCCAAAATCAATACAGGATTTCCCTTTTGCTAAATTCATCCGATCTCGAAGGGCATCCTTTAACGACTGCCCTTTTTGCTGAACCGTAAAATCGAGAATGGTTGTAACTCCTCCAAAAGCGGCGGCAATAGAACCCGAGTCGAAATCATCCGCTGACATGGTATCTTTTATGGGAATGCCCATGTGGGTATGAGAATCAATAAACCCGGGAAAAATCAATCGATTGAAGGCGTCAATAATTCGATCTGCCGGCTGATTGAGTTTTGGGCGAATTGAGAAAATCTTGCCGGCCAGAATGCCAATGTCCAGTTTTTGAAATCCGGATTCTGTAGCTATTTTCCCATTCCGAATTAACAAATCAAATGTTTTTGAATTATCCGTCATTACACATTTTTTAATTTACAATTTGATAATTTTTAACTCAATTGACAGCGTCTGTGCAAAAACGACAAACGATTTATTGGAAATAGTTTTGCTACATGGTCAATGCCATGATAGCCTTGCATGTATGAAGACGATTTTCTGCTTCTTGATAAATGACTGAATGCGGACCATCGATTACATCATCAGTCACCTCATTCCCGCGATCCGCCGGCAGACAGTGCATATAAATGGCATCTTTCTTAGCAAGTTTCATCCGGCGATCATCACAAATCCAGTTCTTATACTTTCTGGATATTTCCAGCGCCTCTTCAGGTTTATGAAAAAGAGATTCAATTCCCCAACTTTTTGGATAAACAACGTCAGCATTTTCAAATGCCGTTTCCATATCATCCACAATTTGGAAATTGACCCCTACTTTTGCGGCATTTTCCTCTGCTACTCGCAATGTATCCCCCATGAGGGTATATTCCGGCGGGTGAGCCAGGGAAACATCCAGACCAAAACGAGTCATCAGCATAATTAATCCTTGCGGCACTGACAAAGGTTTCGCGTACGAGGGTGCATATGCCCAGGAGATAGCAATTTTTCTTCCTCGTAAATCTTTGCCAAAAATTTCCCGGATCGTCATCAGATCGGCAAGTGTTTGACATGGATGGTCAACATCACACTGCATATTGATGACTGGTTTATCGGCCCACCTAGCAATCTCGCGCATATAGGTGTTTCCTTCTCCGGGGACCAAATCGTGCCGGACAGCGATACCATGTCCATAGGATGATAAAATGATTCCGGTGTCCTTAGGGCTTTCTCCATGAGCAATCTGAGAGGTGGACGAATCGATAAAATGAGCGTGTCCCCCTAGTTGAGTAATGCCCGCCTCGAAAGAATTTCTGGTGCGGGTGGATTTATCAAAAAAAAGAAGAAAAATGGTCTTATCGGGTAAATACCGATGTGTTTCCCCCCTCCTGAATTTTTCTTTTAGTTCTGATGAGGTTTCAAGTGCCAATTCGATTTCTTGGTCTGCCCAGTCCTGTGTGGAGATGTAATCTCTAGCTTTTAGTGAATTGATCATAAGTCTTCCTAATTTTGACGACTATTGTAGAATTAGATTTTCACACTTTAATTTCTGTTTTATTATTTGGATTTTCACTTGAATGGGGAACTATGGTTCAAACAATTCTCAAAAATTCCTGATAAATTCAGCATAAAATGCAACTGCACTAACCAAATGATCAACCGGTATGTATTCATTAGGGGCATGTGCCAACACTTCATTCCCGGGACCAAAACCAAATGTGGGGATATTGTACCTGCCCATTGTTCCGACACCATTGGTGGAGAAAGTCCATTTATCTATCTTGGGAGATACATCAAACAGTTTCTGATAACTCCTCACAGCAGTTTGCAAAAGTGGGTGAGTCTCCTCCAGAACCCATGTCGGACAATAACTTTCCATGGGATAGTGCTTTCCAGTATAACTGGCAACCTCATATTGATTCACCCATACCGTCGCTTTCTTCTCCTTAACAGATGAAAGTGAACGAATTTCGTGCAAGGCGGAATCGATAGTCTCGCCGTCAGTCAGTCGGCGATCCAGATGAATAGTGCTGCTGTCGGCAACTGCACAAAGCGAAGGAGATGTTGAACGAATGTCTGTAATAGTAACGGTACCTTTGCCTAAAAAGGGATCATCTTTTAATCGGCTGTTTAAACTCTCGATCTGGTCAATAATGGGAGCCATTTTGTAAATGGCATTATCTCCCCTTTCGGGGGCAGATCCGTGACAGGATATCCCTTCGGTTTTGACTTTGATTTCCATACGCCCACGGTGACCCCGATAAATATTTAAGTTTGTTGGCTCGGTTATTAATACGGCATCAGGTTTGAATTCATTCTCCTCCACAATATACTTCCATGCCATGCCTTCCATATCCTCTTCCTGTACAGAAGCAATTATCCAAACCGACAAATCATCTGGCATACCTACTTCTTTTAAGATTTTAGCTGAATAAACGGCGCATGCCAATCCGCCTTTTTGGTCGCAGGATCCTCTCCCAAAAAGCGATCCGTTCTCAATATCGCCGCTGAAGGGATCCCGTTGCCATAAATCCGGATTCCCAACATCCACTACATCGCAGTGCCCATCCAGAGCTAAAAAACGGGGACCATTCCCAATCCGACCCATCAAATTTCCCAATCCGTCTACCTTAATCTCATCAAATCCGACATTCTCCATTTCAATCATAATTCGCCTGATTACCTCCCCTTCTTTGCTGCTTGTGGAGGGAATTCTGACAATATCCTGAAGAAATTTTGTCACATCGGATTCTAATTTTTGGGCATGTTTTAGAATTTCATTCATTGCTTTTATCCTTTTTTAGCTGCAGATTTATTCTTAAAATCTGTAGCGTTTTCTTAGAGCAGTCCCACTTTTTGATTAAATTCCTCAATTCGAGAATCAATTTCATCCACCTGATTCTGAACTCTTTCCCAATACTCAGGATAATCATACCATTGTGCGTTCAATTCTTCAACTTCCCTCCCCTGTTGTTCTATCCAGGTAAAATATTTCAGATTGTGAATTCGCTTTCGGTCATAATATGATAATTCCATCATATAATCTGTCGAAATACCCATTAGATATTGATGATAATCCTTAATAGCAGATTCATGGGAGTATTTTCCGAATTCCTCCTCCAACTCTTTTAGTCTGCTGCCATATAGCTCCATCGAGTCTGTAAACACGGTGAATACAACATCCCTTTCTGTCAATTCATAATAGTGGGCAAATTTGATGGCTGAGATAAGATTGCCGATCCCTGATATTCCTAACAAAGGCAAAGATTGAATTTCAGCATCTGATAAACCCTTCTTAGAGAGGTACTCTTGCCCGGCTGGTTCATTGAATAAGCGTATCAAATTCATACAAAATTCGTCGTCAACCGCAATAACCATGTCGGTGTTGCGCACATTGTGTATCCAGGGCACATGCTTATCGCCAATCCCCTCAATACGATGACCTCCAAAACCATTTAACAGCAAGGTCGGACATTGTAAAGCCTCAGACGCGGCAATTTTGGATTGAGGATACTTCTGCTTCAGGTAGTCCCCGCAACCCAATGTCCCCGCTGATCCGGTGGACAAAACGACACCAGGAAATCTGTCCTCTTTACCCATTGAATCTTTCAGAACCTCCTCCATTGCCTGTCCCGTTACCGAATAATGCCAGAGATAGTTTCCAAATTCTTCAAATTGATTAAATATGACGATATCATTACGGGTCTTTCGCAGCTCCCAACATTTATCATAGATTTCTTTTACGTTTGATTCACATCCCGGTGTGGCAATAACCTCACCAGCGACCGTTTTCAGCCAATCAAATCTTTCCCGGCTCATTTCTTCTGGAAGAATCGCGATAGATTCACAGGCGAGCAGCGCAGAATCATAGGCACCTCCACGACAATAATTTCCGGTGGAAGGCCAAACAGCTTTTTGTGAAGTAGGATCGAATTGTCCGGTCACCAGCTGTGGAACCAAACAGCCGAATGTCGCTCCGACTTTGTGAGCGCCGGTAGGAAACCATTTACCGACCAGAGCAAATATACGCGCTCTCACTCCGGTGATGACAGTCGGGATTTCCATCCAGTTTACACTGCCATACTTTCCGCCTTTTTCTTTTGGCTCATTTTTCCATGAGATACGGAACAGATTTCGCGGGTCGACATCCCATAATCCAACTTCTTCCAATTGAGTTTTAATTTTTTCTGGAACGGTTTCCGGATGAATTTGCTGTTTTAAGGTGGGGATGATAATATTTCTCTTCCGGGCTCTCCGAATCGTATTTTCTAGTTGTGTCGTGTTGGTTTTAAGATCTATCATATTAATTCCTAAGCTGATTTTTTCTTCTAAACTGCCTTGTACACAGGCTGGCTCACGGCTTCGCAGAGAAGCTTGGGAACAAGTAGCATGAGTAGGTTCTTTACTATTTTTAGCTTCTCTGTGTTCTTTGTGAATCTGTGGCTAATCTATCTTCAACTTTTCTGCCACATCTTCCAACGCATTTTCTACCAGTACCGGTTGACGATAAATTGCCTTCATCACCCCATCGATATCCTTTAAGCCATTACCGGTAACCATAACCACAACCGAATCATCGGAATGCAGCCTTCCCTCTTGAACCAGCTTTTGCAGTCCTGCCATTGCAGCGGCACCTGCCGGTTCAGCCAATACCCCAGCCCCTTTGGACAATAGTGAAATGGCTGACAAGATTTGTAGATCTGACACCGGAATAAATTGCCCTCCCGATTCTCTCGCAGCTTTGAGGGCTTTAACCTGATCTCTCGGCACACCAACCGAAATGCTGTCAGCCAGCGTTTCCGGGACTAATGGTTCCGCCGTTTCTACCCCCCTTTGCCAAGCATTCACTAACGGCGCACTGCCCTGTGCCTGAACGCCGATCATTTTTGGTAACTTGTTGATCAAACCAATCCGATAAAAATCCTTAAATCCTTTCCACATTCCCTGAAAGATACACCCGTCTCCCACCGACACAAAAACATAATCAGGTACACGCCAGTTTAATTGCTCGCAAACCTCAAGTGCGGCAGTTTTTTTACCCTCTCCCAAATATGGATTTATTGCCGTGCTCCGATTGTACCAACCCCATTTTTCCGCAGCTTTACAGCAAAGGTTAAAGGCATCGTCGTAGGTACCCTTCACTTGAAGTACTTTTGAGCCGTAGAGCAGCAGTTGAGCCAGTTTGGCGCGAGGTGCATTCAGTGGAACAAAAATAATCGTCTCCAATCCCGTTAGAGCGGTAAATGCCGACCATGAGGATGCAGCATTTCCAGTGGAGGCAGCGGTTACTGTTTTATATTCCTTTTCCAGAGCCTTAACAACGCCTACAGAACTGGCACGGTCCTTCAAGGAACCAGTCGGATTTCGCCCATCGTCTTTTATCCATATTGATTTCAGTCCAAGACTTTGCCCAAGTCTCTGATTTGGATAAATCGGTGTCCATCCTGTTGCCAATGGCTGAATAAGCTCTGAACGATCGACCGGCAAAAGCGGCAAATAACGCCAGTGAGAAAAGTCTCTGTTTTTCGATAAAGACTCTTTTGTAAGCTCCTTCTTTACAGTGGCATAATCATATTGAACTTCTAATGTACCCTTAATCGGTCCGCAAACCGGACAGGTATATTCGATTTCGTAAGGCTCATATTGCTTATTGCAGGTGACACACTGAAGATATGTTAGATTTGGCATATTCGGAATTTTAGCTAGGCTTTCTGTTTCTTCAATCCTATCGGCAATTGATAGCGCCGGATTCCATCAAATTGGTAAAAGGCATTAGCAACCGCTCCGGCTGTCGGTACAAGTCCAATCTCACCTACACCTTTAGCACCGTGTGGACCATGAGGATCGGGAACTTCTACCCCAATTACGACAATATTGGGCGTTTTCGTTGCACGCAGAATACCACACTTTCTTAAACGAGTACTTTTGGGAACGCCATCTTCCAAGACTAAATCCTCGGTCAGGGCATATCCTAATCCCATGTGAACAGAACCCTCGATTTGACCTTCGAAAAGCGTTGGATTAATTATCTTCCCGGCATCGTGGGCTGCATAAACGGTGTCAACATTTCCCTCATTGGTAAGTACTACAACCTGAGTGGCGTAGCTGTAAGAATAATGGGTAACAATATCATCTACCTTGGCACCCGGTTTTGTTGTCCAATCACAGACCCAGAATCCCTCATACTCTTTTCCAACCAAATCTTTCAACGATTGCGATTTCAAATCCTCTTTTAGCCTGGATGCAGCCAGTTTCATCGAATTTCCGATAATCGAGGTTGCGCGGGAAGCGGTGGTCATTCCGGCTGGAGTATTGGCAGATGTTTCCACGCGAACCTCAACGATATCAGGATCAATACCGGTTTCTTCACATAAAAATTGTACTGCCATCGTATTGGAGCCCTGCCCCATATCGGTCCAACCATGGTGTACCACAACTTTTTCAGGGGATTCGATGACAATTTTTATCTTACCGTCATCCGGCATACCATTGCCAATTCCGGTGTTTTTGATTCCACAGGCGATACCAGCATATTTTGCTTTTTTAAAAATATCCTTGACAGCCAGCAAGGTTTCCTGAACTCCACACCCCCATCTTAATATCTGTCCGGTGGAGGTACTATCACCATTTTTCAAAGCATTTTCATAGCGAAATTGCCAGCGATCAAATCCCCCCCTTTCACACAGTTCATCAATACAGCCTTCCACCGCAAATGTTACCTGATTCACCCCAAATCCACGCATGGCACCACAGGGTAGATTATTGGTGTAAAAAGCCCGGCTAGTAATATCTACATTGGGAATGTGATATGCTCCTGTTGCATGTCCGGCAGCCCTCTCCAATACTTTCATCCCAACCGAGGCATAGGCTCCGGTATCTCCGATGATGTTAGCTCTCAAAAAGGTTAGTTTTCCGTATTCGTTGCATCCCATGGTGTAATCCATTTCTATTGGATGCCTCTTCGGATGCATCATTATGGATTCATCCCTGTTTAGAGTTACTTTGACTGGCTTATTTAGCAGATAAGAAAACAGTGCGGCGTGTCCCTGTACGGATAAATCTTCCTTTCCTCCAAATCCGCCACCATTTGGCACTAATTCCACCTGCACTTTTTCAAGTGGCAGGTTTAAAAGCTTGGATATTTGTTTTTGATCTTCATAAATTCCCTGCCCTTGAGAATAAATCTTTATACCTTCATTGTGAGGCAATGCAAGACAACATTCCGGTTCCATAAATCCGTGCTCAACCATTTGGGTTTTGTAAATCCCCTTTACAACAAATTTTGATGTCTCTTGAGCTTTTTCTACATCGCCTCGATTGATAATTGTCTCTGAAAGCAAGTTTCCCTTGGCATGGATTTTAGGACTATCTGCACTACCAGATTGATGGGGATCTGTTATGGGCTTTAATACTTCATATTCCACCTCGATCAGCTTCACAACCTCTCTGGCAATGTCTTCGGTTTCCGCTACCACACCGGCTAAAACATCTCCTACGTATCTGGTTTCTTCACCAATTTCAATCATCAGAGGCCAATCAGGAACGATTAGCCCGGTGTGGCGCTGACCAGAAATATCCTTTGCGGTAAATATTTTGAGCACGTCGGAAAATTTTGCTGCCTTACTGGTATCTATTTTTAACACTTTGGCTCGCGGATGGTCGCTGAATTTTAACGCTCCAAAAACCATTCCATCCACTTTTATATCTGCCACATAAAGGTGTTGACCCAAAACCAATTTTTCAGCCCTATATTTCGGTTGCCTTTTGCCAATTCTCCCGTCGGTTTTTGGTGTTGGAATTTCTTTCCCTTCTCTGAAAGCCTCCGCTGCATAAAGAATGGAGTCAACAATTTTCTTGTAGCCGGTACAGCGGCAGAGATTCGGAGTAAGTGCCTTCTCCACTTCCTCTTTGCTGGGATCGGGATTGTGATCCAGCAGCACCTTTCCCTGCATCACAAATCCCGGAATACAGAAGCCACATTGTACCCCGCCTTTTTCGACGAAAGCATTCGCAAAAACTTTTTGTTTATATTCCCCGATTCCATCGATTGTTGTCACTTTTGTATCTGCAACTTTATTCATAGTAAGTGCACAGGCAAGTCTTGCCCTTCCATCCACCTCTACAACACAGCATCCGCATGCAGCCTGAGGGGCGCATCCATCTTTTGGAGAAATAATCCCTTCATACTCTCGCAAGTATTTTAGGAGGGTGAGTTCCGGATTGCCTTCATAGCTTTTTTGTACATTATTTAACTTAAACTGCATGCTAAAAAGTCACCACCCTACGGCTTTAATATGGCATTTGGATAAAAATCTCTATTTTTGTGAAATCCTTGAAATAAGGTTTTCATGATATGATAAGCTTTCATTTCGACAATACCTGAGTTTATTGAACCGTTAAAATAATTGTGTTCGACAAGTTCGTCATCTTCATTTAAAATAATCTCTATGTCGGAGTATTTCCAGATAAATTTCTCCGAATTCTTATTTAATGAATACTCAACACCATCAATACGGCCAACCATAATATTGGGAGTCTTAAAATAAAAACCATCGAAATTCTTGAAGGTTTGATAAGTTTCCTTAGAGAGAAAAAATCTCGGTTTTTCTATGTAAGGCCCGCCATATTCCGGGCAATAGGTATCACAGTCTCCGCACTCGTTGCAGAAGTCAGCGATGTTAGCAATCTGATATTCTTTCTCTAAGATGAATTGCTTTCCTTCAACCGGTATCAAATTCCCATCCTTAATCTGATAATCTATAATTGTGAAATCTTTTATCTCGGAAGGGATGGTAAAATTTGCCGCATTGGGACATACTGGGATGCATTTGTTACAGGTGATGCAATCAAACAGTCCCAGATGGCTATCGATCTTGGGTGGTTCCTTTTTGTTACCTTCACAATGATATCGTTTGTTCTTAACTAATTCCGGAACGATTCGCCGTGCATTTAAAACTCCGGCATAATTAATATCAGTGGTATGATCATCCATGGAACTTTTTATTATGAACTCACTCAGATTACTGCATTTCATTAATTCCATTTCAGTCTTCAGATTTTTCAGGTAGTCGAACATTCGGGTGTAACCACCGGTTTTTAATAAATCGGTGCACACCGTTATGGGTTTCATATTGCAGCGTACAGCATCCGCAAAATTGTGTTTTGCAATACCTGCAGAAAATGAGATATGAAAATGATTGCCCATCTCGCTTCGAAACTGGTACATAGCATTCATTGAAAGGACATGAAGAGGCGGTCCGGAGAGGTACATTACTTCATCCTTAAAAATATCCTGATTATTTCGCACGACCAAAGTGTTCGTAAACTTTGCACCTACTTTTCGATTGTGCTTTTTTGCAAAATTCTCCAGCCGTTTCATCATTGCTACGCCTTCATCAAACTGCAAATCCGTTTCAAAAGCGGCTTTATCCAACACAATGTGCTCATAACCCAATTGATGACGGAGCGTGTTTTCAACAAACTCATATCCTAAAATTGTGGGATTCATTTTCACTATTACGTGCAGGTTATGTTGACTGATTAAATGTTGAACGATTGCTTCAATTTCTTCACGCGGGCAACCATGAAATGTAGAAAGCGTAGCCGAATTGGAAATGTGGGGATCTATATTCACGCTATTTAAATTCGAGAAGCGAGCTGGAAGCGAGCTCATCATTTCTTCAATTGTGGTGCCGGCATCTTTTACGTCTTCCAACCACTGGTGCATTTGGGGAGAAGAGATACCTTTTAAATCATAGCCGACCGAAATGTCAAACACCGTGTCATAGAACGAATCTCCTTTGGGAATTTCTAACAACTCCATATCCTCAATCAATTTAATCAGAATCCAGCCCTTTACATATTCACGGTAGGAATCCTGCAAACATAATTCCTGCGACCATTCCACATTAAATCCTATATTCCTGGCGTCTATGCAGGGGCGGGGAATTTCAAGTTGATCCAGAATTTGTACGGTTTTCAATTCCATGATCCGCCCTCCACCCAAAAAAGAAAGAACGATATTCTGTGCCATTTGTGTGTGTGGACCGGATGCAGGTCCTAATGGGGTCGCGGCCAGGTGATCATGAAAATCAACCGAGAAGTTAAAACCAGGATATCCCAAAAAAAACTTACGTTTTGGATAAGTATAAATGGTTTCTTGAGATTCATATTCCTGGATAATACTTTCCAAATGTGTGCCTAAATCGACACCTTTTAGTTCTGCCATCTTTGTTTTAATTATGAAATCTTCGAATCAATTTAATCAAGAACCTTGCTGAGGTTCTGAATATAAAAGCATTTCAGAATCAATTTTTCTAGTATTGAGAATACAACGGATAATATTTCAACCACAAAATGTATCTGATGCTCTTCAAAAAAATATCGAACTCTATTATAGGATTTTAATCAACCATTTACAAGATGAAGGAACCGAATGAAATGAAAAAATTATCAGGCGAAAGAATTGCTGAATGAGATCTATAAATTATTGATGGTTTTCTACCATATTTTTTATTTTCTGGTAGTTCAATTCCGGATTCTCAATATCGTAGATACGAATTCCACTCCTACTTCTTCCACTTGTAAATCCGGTTGCCGGTGTTGATAAAACAATGGTTCCTAACCCATACTTTCGCTGAAAAATCCCACGGCGTAAGTTTACCTCTGTAATGTTTTTATACAGTATAGTTTTCTCCTCAACTGCAAAAAATCCCTCATAATATTCAAGCTTATCGGGAAAAAAGCGAAACTCCGTCTTAGCACACGTACGGGTGGAAGCAAAATAGGTCAGAATAGGTATTCCAAAAAAGAATACCACTGCAAAAAAGACAAAGGTAAACCACTCAGGAAGATCTAATCCAAGGGCTTGAACTGCGAACATTCCAAATCCGCCAAAAAAGCCACCACCCCAGAGTGCAAAAAATAATTGTAAGGGCAGGACCGAAAGAATCGTAACCAGTGGAATAAATCGGGGCTTTAACACGAATCGGGGTGTCGCAGATCGGTCAGAACCATACTGATAATTCGATGCTTTCGGTGCGCGAGAAACGTTCTTAGACACCTCAGTGCCGCAACCCGAGCAAAATCTATCGCCAGACTCAATTTTTTTCCCACATCGTGAACAGTACATACTACACACCTGTGTCTAAATGAATATCTTTTTACTGTTTCTCGGAATTATCGGAAGGCGAGGCAATTGTCTGAATGCGAATTGATTATTATCGAATTAACAACTAAGCAGACATTTCCATTAAGCGCTCTTTGTGACAGTAGCCGCAAACGTATATGCTGGTTCTGTGTTCTATGAATAAAACCTTTTCCATACTTTTTCAGCAACCGGAAGAGCTTTTGCAGCGATCTCTTTTTCGTCGATTTCAGCCAGTTGTTTGTTCTGCATCACAATCCTTGCATTAATTATTGTGGTATCAATCTCTGCATCCGCAATCCCAAAAAGAAAATGCCCCCAGAAGTTTTCCGGTGTGAGCGGAGTCGCTGGAAAATAATCCACGAGAATCAAATCGGCAAGGAAACCAGTTTTAATCCGACCGATCTTCTGTCCGGTAACTTTCCGAAATATCTCCGGATTATTTTTTAGTACCATCTGCTGAACTTCATTCCACGCCACATTCGAATCTTTTAAATCATGTTTATGAAGCCACATCGCGGTCCGGATATCCGGCCGCAAATCGGCAGACATTCCATCGGTACCAAGGCCAACTAATAATCCCGACTCCATTAAACCAAAAATGTCGGAACGTCCTACCGCATTATTCATATTGGATTGGGGATTATGCGCAACAATTCCGCCGCTTTCAGCTAGCAAAGATTTTTCGTGTCCACTTAAATGAATACAATGGGCAGCGATGGAATTTTTGTCCAAAATGCCAAACCGGTTTAGCCGATCGACGACTCCTGTCTTAAATTGCTCCTGCGTTTTTTTTGCGTCAACCGGATCCTCAAGGACGTGTATATGACAACTACGGGATAGGGAACGACTTAAATCTGCCGCTTGCTCCAATGTATTATCCCGCAACGTGAACGATGCATGGAGACCCACCATTCCGTCAAACAAATGATCGGAATTTTTTTCTTTTACCTCGCGACACTTTTTAATAAATCGTTCGTTTTCTGCTATTCCCCTTTGAGCAATTTGTTTGCCGTTGCGGTCGGAAACTTCATAACAAAGGGAAGCACGTAAACCGACCTCGGATAATGCCGCTTCAATTTGATCCAGACTGCCATCTACAAAATTGGGACTGGCATGATGATCAATAAATGCTGTAACACCTTTCTTGACAGCGGTAATCCCCGGAATTAATGCGCTAAAATAAACCGCTTCTTCGTCCAGCGAGGAATCCAATTTCCACCACAGGAATGAAAGGATTTCAGAAAAATTCCGGGGTTGTTTGATAAGGGAAATTCCTCTTGCAAAAGTACTGTAGAAATGCATGTGAGTGTTTACAAAACCAGGCATTAACAATCGTCCCTGTCCATCCAGATGTGTGAAATGAGAATATTTCTCTTTTAAGATCGGTTCTGATCCAACTTCAACAATTCGGGTGTCTTTTATTGCTATGGCGTGATTTTTTAAGATTGAATTTTGGTGATCGTTTGAGAAAATAGTGGTATTATAGATAAGAAGATTCATAGGTCTCATAAATAATTAGAAACACCTTTTGCTTCATCTAAATCGGGAATATGAAAAATGGCTATTTCGCATTCATAATGTAACGAGTGGAAATATTCTCAACTTATTTGGCAATCAGCTTTTGAAAAATTTCATTATCTAATTTTAAAGATTTGCCAGTCCCTCCCCGGCGAGCCATGATAATTTCCGACACGATACTCACCGCTAATTCCTCCGGTGTTATTGCGCCTATATCCAATCCAATTGGTGCATGAATTTGTTTTATCTTATTTTCAGAAAGACTATCCTTTAAAAGATTTTGATAAATCAGTATTGTTTTACGTTTGCTGCCCATCAGCCCAATGTAGCGGGCGTTTGTCTTCAGTGCCGCCGCTAACGCCAAATCATCAAAACGATGTCCGCGCGTGGCTACCACGATGAATGTATTTGAATTTATCAGAACATCCTTCAACGGATTTTCAAAATCTGAAACAAAGACTTGTTCAGCTTCGGGGAAACGATTGGTGTTGGAATATTCTTCCCTGTCATCGACAACAAAAATTCGAAAACCCAACGTACTAGCAAGATTGGACACCGCTTTATTTACATGACCTCCACCCATTAACACGAGAGTTGGTGGAGTAGTATAACCTTCGATAAATATTTCCTGTCCATTATTTGTTTTTAATAATTGCAGATCGCCAGTTGCCGTTAGTCTTTTTCCTATTTTGATAATTTGATTCGTTAATTCGATGTCATCAAATTCACCTTCGGCGGTACCGTCCTCGTGAATTAACATCTTTTTGCCGGCCGGTAGCTTTCCTGAATCATCATTTACAACAGTTGCCAGAGCAACAGGCATTCCGCCCAGAATTGCATCCCTTATTTTTTGGGCAAATTGAGCAATTTGGCCGGAATGAAAAATGGGATCGATTAATATACGCATTGTGCCACCACATACAAGCCCCCCACGTTCCGAAAAATCTTCATTCAATTCATATTTTTGATATAACGGAGTTCCCTTTTGTTGCAGCAACTGAGCACCCAAATACCAAATGTCTCCCTCTACACAGCCGCCGCCGAGTGTACCCAATGCAGTCCCATCCTTCTGAATGAGTAACTTAGCACCTGCTTTCTGGGGCGTTGAACCTTTGGTATCTACAACTGTAGATACTACGCAAGGATCTTCCTTTTCTATAATATGCAGAAGCCTTTCGATTATTTCTTTCATGGTAATTTTCTAATGTATTTCAATTAGTAATTCGAATAAATTCACTGGATTCCTGATCAAAGGAATATTCCAAAAGTCTCATTCGGTTTTTAACTCTGCTTAGAGCAGAAAGGATTTTATTCCATTATCGAATGGGTAATGCCCTCAACTCTCTTTTCGTGTTTTTTATCAGATTGTAACCCGGAATAAAGCTGTAACAATAGTCGTTCCGGTGTCAATGGAGATTTAAAATCAAATTCCATCTGCGGCCTGAATGCACGCATGGCATAACGCAAAGCAAAGTAAACCCCGATACCATACATTAGCGGTGGTTCTCCAACCGCTTTGCTGCCAAACGGACCAGTTTTTTCATCCTTTTCAATAAAATGAACCTTTACATTATCCGGCATAAAATAAACATCCGGTACTTTATATGTCGCTAACGAATTTGAGGTATATACGCCTTGTTCGTTATACTGCAGGTCTTCTACTGTCATCCAACCCAGACCTTGCGCTAATCCACCCTCTACCTGACCCAAATCAATTAAGTAGTTAAGCCGGCGCCCCAAATTGTGTACAATCTTAACCGAATCAATATCATAAGTGCCTCGAAGACAGTCAACGGTTACTTCAACGATAGCAGTGCCGTAAGCATGATATGCGAATGGATTACCCTTCTCTTTGGTGCGGTTGAAATATATTTTAGGAGTTGCATAAAATCCGTGAGCAGACAAATCTATTCTACCCATATATGCCCGCTGGACAAGGTCCTTCCATGACCATCCGGTTTCCTTCTTGTCATAACGGACTTTCTCGTTTTCAACTCTGATTTTCTGCGGATCCTTTAATTTCAATTGTTTTGCTGAAAACTCTTTTAGACGACCCAGTATTTGTTTGACAGCAACAATTGTGGCATGACCATTCAAATGGGTGGTGGCACTTGCAGCGGAGGGAGATACATTTGCGATCCGTGTGGTATTCGTTGTTTCTATTTTGATGAGCTCCGCATTAATTCCCAATGCCTTCGACGCAATGGCTGCAATATTTGTGCTTAATCCCTGGCCCATTTCAATGCCTCCGGTGGTTACACTCACGCTGCCATCTGTGTAAACATGAACCAAAGCACTGGCTTGATTTAATTGTGTAGCGGTAAAAGAGATACCAAAACAAATTGGCATCAAGGCAAATCCTTTTTTTACCTCAAAGTTTCTACCATTGAATTTTTCAATATTCTCTTTGATTTTTCTCACATGATAGAGCTTCGTCGCTTTTTCCCAGGTCAATTTTGTATGACAATTCTTTGCACGTTGACCATAAGGAAACATGTCATTTTCCTTAAGAAGGTTTCTGGCCTGTATTTCTTCCCGCGGAATTCCCAGTGCTTCGGCTGCTTTTGTTATCGCGCTTTCGATAACAAACATACCCTGCGGACCACCAAATCCCCGAAAAGCGGTATTGGGAGGAAGATTTGTCCGGCAGCAAGCTGCAAAAATCCGGACATTGGGGATGTAGTAACTATTGGTACTATGAAAGAGGGTTCTTTCCAGAATGGCAGTCGATAAATCAGCAGCGGCTCCGGAATTTTGGTAGTGCTGAACCTGATAAGCAAGAATTTTCCCTTTCCTGGATGCGCCAATTTTAAAATCGGATTTATAAGGATGTCGTTTACCGGTCATTTTGACATCTTCCGCACGATTAAGCACTAACTCAACGGGTTTTCGTGTCTGCCATGCTGCCAATGCGGTCAGACAAGACCACACGGTAGCCTGATCTTCCTTCCCTCCAAAACCACCGCCGATTCGTTTTACATCGACTTCAATGTTATTACTGCTTACACCCAATATTATAGCCGCATGTCTCTGCACCGCGGACGGACTTTGTGTCGAAGCGTAAACACGCATCATATTCCCCTCAAGGGGAATAGCTCGGGCTCTTTGAGTCTCTAAGTAAACATGTTCCTGACCTCCGATATCACATGAGCCTTCGACAATCAGATCACATTTTGCCCACGTCGAATCCACATCACCCAACTCGAATGTTCGCGGAGTGCCAATTATTTCCCCTTTGGCAAATGCCTCTCTGGGATCCACAATAACAGGAAGTTTTTCAATTTCAATCTTAATTTTGCACACCGCCTTCCGTGCAATGTGCGGATTTGTGGCTAGAACAACGGCGATGGGTTGTCCAACAAACACTACCTTTTTATCTACGAGTAAAGATTCATCTTTGATGATCGGTCCAATTTGATTTTCTCCTGGGATGTCTTTTGCTGTGAGGATTGCAAACACACCCTCGATCGATTCAGCCTGACCTATATCCAGTTTCAGGATTTTTCCATGGGCAATTGGTGATGGAAATACTGCAGCATATAACATGTCCGCCGGTTGCGGAATATCATCAATATACTGTGATTCACCCCGGGTATGTGCAGCCGAATCAATATGCTTCATAAAATTTACCCTATATCTGTCAAAACGATACTTTGATTAACAACATAGCTTCAATTTATTGTTCCATTTTTGAGAAAAAACCTTTTAAGGTAAATTTCTCGGGAAATAATTTACAAAAATGGGCTATCATCAACTGACGGACCAACAAACGTTTGTATTCAGCACTACCTCTGATATCACTGATTGGAGTAATCTCATTTTGTGCTACTTTGATCACCTCAGCAACCTCTGCAAGAGAAAGCTCTTTATTTATTAAGTAATTAGAGGTATTTCTCATATATAAAGGTACCGGGGCTACGCCGCCCATTGCTAAAACAACGTTCTGGATTATCCCTTGTCGGACTTTTATTTTGATTGCGCTATTTACAGACGCAATATCCAGACATTTTCTTTTGGACACCTTTTCAAAATTAATATGTGTCCTGGTTTCCGGAATTTTAAACTCAATATGTGTAAGGATTTCATTTTCTTTTTTATCCAGAATTTTATATCCCCGATAAAATTTTCTCAAGGGTATCGTACGAGTTGATTTTCCATTCTGAAAAACCAAATTTGAATCAAGGGCAAGGAGCAGAATTGTCATATCTCCTATTGGAGAGGCATTTATAATATTGCCACCCAAGGTTGCACGGTTTCTGATCTGCAATGAAGCAACCAGAAACATGTATTCTTCAATTTTCGAAATGATTTTTCGGATCTCAGCGTGACAGGCAAATTCCTCAAAAGTGGTCAGCGCGCCAATTTTGAGTGAGCTGTTCTGTTTTCTTATTCCCTTCAACTGCGGGAAAATATTTTGCGTTCTGACACTGGCATCAGCAATTTTGTCACCTTTTTGTAAATAAATATCTGTTCCTCCGGCAATGAATAACTCGTGGATTTTTCCATTTATTCCAGAATTTATCTCAGGGATTTTTTTCAGGCGCGAAGGAATATCAATAAAATATTCTGGCAAAACACCATCTTCAATCAGAGCAGAAATACCTGTTCTCCTCCCAAATTTATTTCTCAAAAAATCGGCGCTCTGCTTCAGAGATCGGTATCCGGTACAACGGCACAAATGACCGCTCAGAGCCGTTTTTACTCCTTCCGTGCTAATTTTCTCTTTTTCTTCCATTAAGTGGTGAGTCAGGGAAACTACAATACCCGGTGTGCAAAAACCACATTGAGTAGCACCCGCATCAACAATCGCCTGCTGGACCGGAGAAAGCTTCTCGGTATTTATTCCCTCAATGGTAACCAGATGTTTTCCATGCATTTCTCCCAGCGGCACCAAGCAGGATGTAACCGGTTTATAATTGACTCTGCCATTTTCGAGTTCACCGATTAATACGGTGCAAGCACCGCAATCGCCTTCCTTGCACCCCTCCTTTGTGCCCACCAGTTTTTTCTTCTGGCGCAAGTAATCGAGCACTAGTATCCCGGGATGATCTGAATAAATAACACTCTGATCGTTAAGAATGAAGTGAGTATTAAGAGACATAATAGATTTGAGAGTTATGGTTTATCATGACAAGCTTTCGAAAATCTTTAGCTAAGACTTAAGATTCCAGAAGAATAGATAGATTTTATTTAAAATAAAATCAACTTTGTTGCGATGCAATTGTTTGTTTTGCAAGGATTATTAATTTTGTTCTATCAGGTTGTGATAAAATCTTTTTTATTTTGGTACTGAGGTACCACTCAATTTTCTGATTCTTAACGATTTACAGCTCAAGAACGAATATTGCCCAAAGTAGATAATTAATCACCTTTTCCGATAATACTTTTCACCCCCATAATATCACTTCATAAATTTTTCCGTCAGAGATCAGCTTATATACCAATGACCAGTGAGTATTGGCATGATCTAAAAAAGCTTCAACCGCATCTTGTCTCATGGGCTGTACGGCCAAAATGCTCAATAATCCCTCCTCAGCGTTCCCCGTATAAGTATAATCAAGCTCTTCAGGACCTGTTAAGCCCAACACTTCCGAATGATTTAGTGAGAGAATTTTATGGGCATCTTCAACAGTTTTATTATCCGGGGATTCTACCCATTTCTCCGCCGGTGGGCGGAGAGGAACTATTAAATACACTTTGGAAGGATTTATATTACCAAGAAACTGGGACACGTTTTCAAGGTGTACCTCACCATCATTTATACCAGCTATTAACATGGTTTCTGTGACGAGTTCACCCTGAAAACAAGAGGCAAATTGAGTTATTCCGTTTATAATCGATTCAAAATTGAGGGATTTGTTGGGACGGTTTATTTTGCGCCATATTTGCTCATCCACCGTGTCCACCTCTAAAGAAATCCAATCTGCCTTCATCAAATCTTTTTGAACCTCATCCATCCATATCAACGAAGCATTGGTAAACACGGCACTTTTGATTCCCAGCATTTTTAATAACTCAATTTCCCGACCAAGATTCATATCCTGTGTCGGCTCACCTTCAGGAACAAAAGAAAGATAATCAATTTTTAATTCTTCTCCAAAGTTCTCTCAACCTTTTCCCTCACGTCTTGAAATATCTCTTCAGGATTATAAAAATTTTCTCTTTGTAGGTACAAATGGTCAGTTTTTCCAACTTGGCAATAGACACAAGAGTAAGAACAATATTTGTGGGGAATATTATTTATACCCATACTTTTACCAAGTCTTCTTGAAGGAATGGGACCAAATGCTATCATTTAATTCACCTCATTAATTTGAGGAACTATTCTAACCTCAATCAAGGCGATAAAAACAACGGTTTTTTAGCTTCTTCTATGAGATATTTGGCAACACTGCCTACAAAATATTTTGCCAATCCTCTTTTGGAATGAACTCCTGCCACAATCATATCGGACTGTTCGAAATAGGTGGTTTTAAGGACATGGAGAATTGGTTCGAGGGTCCAGCGTTTCTCAGCGCAAGATACCGAATATGTCTTAAGATAAAGTTCAGCCTGATCCAGGTAGTAGTTACCCACTTCCTTATCGGGATGTGAAATCAGCACGGTAATCTGATAATTGTATCTGGCAGCAAGATGAGCAAATCCCTGCAGTGCTCTTGCAGCAGCCAGACTCCCATCAAACGCAACTAAAACATTTTTGATTTCAATATAAACAGAGGGTACCGCAAGTATTGGGGTAATTGAGTAGTCCAGAAGATCGTCAACGGAAGTTTGATCTCCCCCTTTGGTCTCAAAATGAAAATAATTCTTCAAACCCATGAGAACCAGATCGTAGAACATTGAGTCATCAGAAATTATCTTTTCGGGACTGCCTAATCGTTCGCTTTCCAGAAAAACGACCTTTTCTTTCTCGCATTTCGTTCTGAATTTTGAAAGAGTTTTCTTGATTTGCTTATTTGCTTCATGTTCTCTGTACTTTTCCAATTTTTCTGCGTAATACAAACCGCCGTGAGGTACCGGACCAATGGACTTGCTTATACCGGGTAGGTCGAGAACCACAATACCCGTCAATTCAGCATTGTGTTCTTGGGCGAATTTGCATGCATAGTCTAATGCAACATCAGAATATGGTGAGGGATCCAATGGAACAAGAATTCTGTGTATCATCTGCTTTCCTCAAATAGTGAGTAATAATCCCGAACTAGAGTGATCAAACAAAATACAAATCAGTTATTAGTATTCTTAAATATTCCCTAAAAATAAAATTCCATATTTAAGATCTTAATATCCCTCTTCAACAGCCTTAATACCCCAGTTGAATGCCTCTTCATTAAGCGGAATAAGCGCACATTTTGCTTTCAGCGCTTGTTGAATAGCAGTTATGAATGTTTCTTTGGGAAATATTTTGGTCGATGCCTGTAATACTCCTAAAGCCACAATATTCTTTACTACTTTTTTGCCAAGATCCACCGCAATTTGAGTAAAAGGTATACCAACCTCATTTACACCTTCGGCAAGCTCCGGGATTTCCGTAATAACCGAACTATCATAAATAACAATTCCACCAGGCTGAACCGCCGGTCCGAATTTCTTTAAACTGGGTGCATTGAAAGCAATAAGAATATGCGGCTCGGGGGATGCCGGGGACAGTACCTCCTCTTCTGCTATATGAACATCCGCATAGGAAGTACCTCCGCGGGATTCTGGGCCGTAACTTGGGATGTGTGTTGAATCAAACCCTTCATTAATAGCGGCACGCGTCATTAACAGCGCAGCGGTTTGAGCACCATCGCCGCCGGCACCGGCAAATTTCAGGGCAATATCTTTGGGGGCAATGTGTTTTGGAAATCCTTTTCCAAATCGAGGAGATTTTTCATCCGACCCACCGATTTCGTCCACTAATAATTTCGGATCAAGGGATGGGGCATTCATTTTAAACCATGGTTCAGTTTCAATATCTTTCTTTACACCCAGGGGAAAGATCGGAGTCATATTCTCCTTCACCCATAGTTCAGCATCGTGCGTATCCAAATGAACTTGAACCGGACATTCCGAAAGCACTTCCACAAAAGCAAAACCACGATTTTCCGCCTGTAATTTTAGCGCTTTTTTAATGGCTTTTTTTGCTCGGACCCGTTGTTTGTTATCATACAGTGCAACCCGTTCCACATAAATCGGACCATCAAGTTGAGCAATCAATTCGGCAACTTTTAATGGCTCTCCCATTAAGCGGTTACGTCCTTCCGGTGATGTAGTTGTTTTCTGACCCAGAAGAGTTGTTGGCGCCATCTGTCCACCGGTCATGGCATAATTGCCATTATTTATAAAGATAACAGTGATTGGAACTCCCAATTGAGCAGTACTAACGATTTCTGCAAGGCCTATTGAAGCCAGATCTCCATCTCCCTGATAACTGATAACAACAGAATCCGGATTTGCCATTTTATGCCCAATTGCCACAGCGGGAGCACGTCCATGGGCAGCCTGAGAATTTCCAACATCAAAGTAATAATAGAGAAAAACGCTGCACCCGACTGGAGAAATTGCCACCGTTCTATCCTGAATCCCCAATTCATCAATAGATTCCGCCAAAAATTTATGTGCCAATCCATGTCCACAACCAGGACAGTAATGAGTGCTGTGTGCTTTTAAACCTTCCGCGTGAGCATGCCTTTCAAATCTCTCATAAAATACAGTACTCATACCAGCACCTCCTTTCCCTCCAGAACTTTTTCAACAATTTCGTAGGTTTGGGGAAGAATGCCTCCAAAATGCCGTACATGTTCAATTGGGGGATAGTCGTGAATCTCTTCCAGACTTAACGCCAATCTTAATTCATCTTCCAGCTGCCCATTGCTTGCTTCAACAACCATGAGCCTTTTAGCATTCTTCAATACCGGTTTCAGTGAATCAATCGGGAAAGGCCAGAGAGTGATTGGTCGAAACAATCCGGCTTTTACCCCTCTTTCTCTTAGTGTTTGAATCGCTCCCTTCACCATGCGGGCAGGTGTGTTCGAAGCAACAATAATTATTTCTGCATCATCGCAGAAGAAAAGGTCCGCCTTTTGTTCATTTTTTCTCATCTTCTGATATTTTTCGTTCAAGTGAATATTATGCAGTTCCAAATCCGGTTCATTGAGTTGTATCGAGCAGACCAGATTTCCGCGGTGCATTTCATCCCCGTACACTGCCCAACTGGGTATTCCCGGTTTTATCATATATTTTGGTAATTTTACTTTTCCGGTAACCTGCCCGAGGTAACCATCCCCCAAAATTATCACTGGATTTCTGTATTTGAAGGACAGCTCAAAGGCCAGCATGGTCAAATCCAGCATTTCCTGAGGATCGGCTGGAGCCATAGCTATGGCGTGTGTATTTCCATGTCCCAATCCCCGGCAGCCAAGTTTAATATCTGCTTGCTCTGGCCCAATGTTTCCCAATCCCGGACCGCCCCGCATGATATTGACAAAGACTCCCGGAATTTCCGCGCCGATCATGTATGAAATCCCTTCCAGCATCAAACTAAACCCGGGAGAAGATGTAAATGTCATACACCGTAGGCCAGCTCCACCACAACCATACATATGATTTACAGTAGCCACTTCGCTAACAGCCTGCAGAAACACACCATCAATATGGGGCAATATTTTTGCCATCAATTCCGCACCTTCGGTCGAAGGCGTAATGGGATAGCCAAAAAAGTGCCGGCATCCTGCCAGTAGTGCCCCTACGGAGGCACCGTATGTTCCTTTTAGTAAAAGGGGCTCTACCGCAGGAATTGGAACTCGTTCATCGGGTATCTCAACAGATTCTGGGGCGGAAGTTTCTTTTTCTCCAAACATCATTTGCGGATCGACAAGTTCCCAGTCATAGTGAATATTTTCCGGGTGAAGTCCGTAGGGTTCCGGACAGGCAATAATACACAAGCCGCATCCATTACATTTTTCCATGTTGATAATAACAGGAAGTAATCCGCTCTCAGCATTGATTTCGTTACTAAATTCGATACAATTCTGAGGACATGCCTCAATACATCGGCCACAACCTTTGCAATATTCCGGCATCAAAAAAGGTTTTGGTCTTTCCCTCTTCTTAGTAGTTGCCATGTGGCACTCCTTCCTGTTTAATTATTAAATCGAAATCCTCTAAATAATTTTGAACAATTTTTTGATCCCACCAAACTGCAACGCACGCTCTTCGCTCATAAAATCCAAATTTCTAATTCCCAAAAAACTTCAGGTCTAGAATAAGTTATACTATCCTATAAATTTCTATGTGATGATTAACTAAATCATTATCTGCAATTTTTTAGGCATACTAGTTTCACTTACTGATACCACTACCTCTTTTATGACCTCATCAGCCGATTGTTGTACAGCGGCCGACAAATTAATGCCCTCGGAAAAAATTTGCCCCTCTAATCCATAAATAAGCACATGATTAGGAAGTTCACCCAAGATTCGGGAAAGCTCAACCGCCTCGGCGATACTGAAATCATGAGTGGAATAATTAAAAAATCGCTGCGGTATTCTTTCTTCATGGGCATAAAATTTAAATACTTTTCCAGCTTCCGTACCGGAGCACACCGCGTCAAGAACAATCACATTTTCATAGTCCTTCCAGGCCTCCATCAGTGAACTCCCTTCACCGGACATTTCCATACTTGAGACACCAGGAAGATTAAATTTTGCTATTTCCCTAACAATATATATTCCAACTCCATCATCACTTCGATATTCATTTCCAATCCCAATTATGAGGACAGAAGGTGTTTCTTTATTGGTAGCTTCAAAATAGTCCATAGTTACGTTCTACAATAGATTTAAAGTTATATTGGTCATGTTTGTGCTCTAAGTTAGATAATGCAATTCTTTTGCTTTTTTGGTAAGCTCATCTCGAAATTGAGGAGCTGAAATATTTATTAGTGATTCCACTCTCTGCCGGATTGTTTTTCCGTACAATTCTGCAATTCCATGCTCAGTAACCACATTGTGAACGTCATACCTGGTCGTCGTTACACCTGCACCGGAATTTAGTATGGGGACAATCCGTGAAAACTTTCCCCCTTTGGCGGTCGAGGGGAGTGCAATAATCGGTTTTCCACCTTTTGACCGGGCCGCACCACGTGTGAAATCCAATTGACCCCCGACGCCGCTATAAAATCGGGTGCCTATCGAACAAGCATTTATTTGTCCGGTAAGGTCTACTTGAATCGCACTATTGATGCTAATCATGCTATTATTCTGCGCAATAATAAATGGATCATTGACATAATCTGTGGGATGTAATTCAATAATTGGATTGTCATTTAGAAACGTGTACAGTTTTTTTGAGCCAAATAAAAACCCGGCAACTACTTTTCCAGGATGAAGCGTTTTTTTTGCCCCGGTAATCACCCCTTCTTCGACTAAGTCCACGACTCCATCGGAAAACAATTCCGTGTGAACACCTAAATCCTGATGATTGTGCAAATTTTTTAGCACAGCATCGGGAATGCTGCCTATTCCCATTTGAAGCGTTGCGCCATTTGGAATGATCTCGGCAATAATTTTACCGATTTTTTCATGGACAGGAGATGCACCGCCCTGTGGCGCCTCCGGAATCGGATAGTCCGCTTCAATAATTAAGTCCAGGTCTCGGACGTGAATAAAACTATCACCAAGAACTCTGGGCATTTGGGGATTAATCTCTGCAATAACCATTTTCGCAGTCTCGGCCGCCGGTTTTGTTGAACCTACTTCCACCCCAAATGAACAGAAACCATGTTCATCCGGCGGAGATAAATGCACTAGTGCGTAATCCAGATTGATAAATCCTTCCCGAAATAATTTTGGAATTTCCGAGAGAAAAATTGGTGTAAAATCGGCTCTACCTTCCTGTACGGCACCTCGCAAATTTTGACCGATAAAGAGAGCGTTGTGCCTGAAACTGTTTTGATATTTCGGATCGGAATAGGGCGCCTCACCAAAATGAAGGACATGAATAAGATTTACATCGCTCAATTCTTGAGAGCGATGCATTAGACTATTGATAAGTGTTTGAGGCACACCCGCACCACCACCAATATAGACACTTTGCCCGGATTGAATTTGGGAAATAGCGGTTGTGGCATCTGTTTTTTTCTGCTGATAAACCTCATGCCATCTCATAAACTAACCTCCACTTTCTTCGATAATGCAGCCGCAACTCCGCTGTGAGATAGTTTCCCTTTATACATGTTCACTCCAGCCTTTAAGGCAGAATTTGAATGAATCGCATCATCCAAACCGAAACGGCCGATCTCAAGCAAAAAAGGGAGCAGTGCATTGGATCTTCCATAACTGGCAGTTCTGGCCACCAAAGTTGGTGTATTGGGCACACAATAATGTATGATACCTTCTTTTACAAAGGTTGGATCGAGTATTGTGGTTGGATGGCTCGTTTCTGCGCATCCCCCCTTATCAATAGAAAAGTCCATTATTATGGACCTGGGATTCATCATTTGAACTGTAGATTTACTAATTAATTGCGGAGCCCGCTGACTGGTAATTGCCGCCGCACAGACAACAACATCCGCGAAACAAATTGCCTTCATTACATTGTAGGGGTTTGAAATCATGGTACCGATTTTACCACCAAACATTTCATCAATTTTTTGAAGTGCAGTAATCTTATTATCCAGAATGGTAACCTGTGCTCCTAGATTACTGAAAGCCCTTGCTGCATAGGTTCCTAGAGAACCAGCCCCCAGGATGACGATATCAGCGGGAGGAGTACCGGGTAATCCATTCAACAAAATACCTTTCCCTCCAGCTACATTTTGCATTAATTGTCCGGCAATGATCGGAGCAAGCCCTCCGGCAATTGCGCTTGCCGGTATCACGATTGGTAAACTGCCATCTTCTTCTTGAATGGTCTCCGCACCAATAGCAGTTATTTCGTTTTCTTCAAATGTATTCAGTAGTTCACCTGGCGCAACGGGAAGCATTAGATAAGCAATTATAGCAGTCTCCGGACGTATATTCATATATTCGGTTTCACGCGGGGGAGAAATTTTGATCACCAAATCAGCCCGTCTGTATGCCTCGGAAGCACTATAGACGATTTTTCCTCCCACCTTTTCAAAATCACCATCATGAAATCCTGCATGAAGACCGGCAGAGGTTTCTATATAAACATTATGCCCGGCCCTCACCAGAGCATCGACAGCAGGAGGAACCAATCCTACCCGAAATTCATAGGGATCAATTTCTTTGGGTACACCAAAGTTCATTGTGAATTCCTCATTTTCGTTTTTTCAAATTTTTTCCTCCCCCTTACAATATAATTGAAATATAGATTTTTTATCCAGTGCATATAAAATTCTCATATTCAAAACACACATTCTTCTAATCCCTATCTATTTCCAGTCTTAAAAAATGAGTGGCACAGGAAATACATGGATCATAATTACGAATGGCCTGCTCGCACTGCCAAGTCAAATCTTCCTGAGAAAGATCTTTGTATTTATTAACATACTGGTACAGATCATCTTCAATCGTTTTTTGATTTTGGGAAGTTGGGGGAACAATTCGTGCTTTTTGAATAATACCGTTTTTATCCACCTGATAAGTGTGCCAGCATATTCCTCTTGGGGCTTCCGTACAACCATAACCGACTCCTGCTTTTACGGTGTAGGGTATCCATGACTGTTCCGGTTCAGAATAATTTTCTATTATTCGAATGGCCTCTTCAAAAGCAAAAAGTGTCTCCACACTGCGGGCAATTATGCCTTTAAAGGGATTGTTGCACACGGGTACGAATCCAACTTCTCTGGATATTTTTTTTGCCAAAGGTGCTAGTTGCTTAAAATTTAGGTTAAATCTTGCCAACGGTCCAACAAAGTAAGCCCCTCTTTGTTTGTGCACCGAATGGAGGGCATTTGAGTGCTCGACTTGTATTTCTTCAAAGTGGTTTTCATATTCACTAATAGCGATGTCCAAGTCCCTATTCGAGACTAGCCGGCCTTCGTTAAATGGGTATTCGTTGGGGTGTCTTAGCGCCACATATTCATATTGCTTCTCAAAATCCGGGAATTTAAAGGAGGCCACCAGCCTTATTGTGTCTATGGCCGCTTCAAGTCCCCATTTGAGTTTCTCCACTATTGAAAATAACTCTACTTTGGAGGGAGTTTTATAAAATCCGCCTACCCGAAGATTGATGGGGTGCACAGCTCTTCCGCCAATGAGCTCCATTAACTCATTGCCGATTTTCTTCATTTCCAATGCTTTTTTTACAACATCAGGATACTGCGGTGCCATGTGAACTACACTCTCAAAGCCGAGAAAGTCCGGGGCATGTAACATATAAACATGAAGCACATGGCTTTGAATCCATTCGCCACAGTAAATCAATCTTCGGAGTTCACGAATCGGTCCCTCAATTTTTAAACCAAAAATGGTTTCCATAGCGTGGATTGCGCTCATGGAATATGCAACTGGACAAATCCCGCAAATTCTTGCCGTGATGTCCGGAGCTTCAGAATATTTTCTGCCCCGGAGAAACGCTTCGAAAAATCGCGGGGATTCAAAAATTTTAAACTTTACATCATTTACTTTATCATCCTTAATTTTAACATAAAGAGATCCTTCTCCCTCAACTCTGGCAAGGTAATCAACTTTAATTGTTTTGGACCTACGGTCTCGTTGCGATTTCATGTGTCTCGCTCTCCCGTCTAAATGATTCAGCATATGCATTATACGTTCTGAAAGCTCTTATTAAGTCCGGTTTGGTCATCCCATTGTCCTCAAGCCATTTACTTAGCGATGTTGTATTCTGCGACTCTTGAGGTCCAAAACAGGAATAACATCCACGATTATAAACGGGACAAATTGCACCACAGCCCATCTGCGTCACTGGTCCCAAACATGGTATGCCTTTAGAGACCATCACACAAACAGTACCTCTTTGTTTACATTCAACACACACACTATAGTTATGAATATTTGGCTTTCGATTATTTAAAAAGGCATTTAATACTTCCAGCAGCTGGAATTTATTAATTGGGCATCCCCGCAATTGAAAATCGACAAAGATATGCTCATCAATTGGTGTGGACTTTTTTAATGTGTTTATAAACTGAGGTGAAGCATAAACCTGATTGATAAATTCATTTATGTTTTTAAAATTTCTGAGAGCTTGAATACCTCCGGCGGTTGCACAGGCGCCAATGGTTATTACAAATTTTGAAACTCTTCGGACATGATGAATTCGCTCGGCATCATGGGGCGTTGTTATGGACCCCTCTACCAGAGATATATCATAAGGACCTTTAACTACTTCACGGGAAGCCTCAAGGAAATAAGCTATATCAACCACCCCTGCAAGTGCTAATAGCTCATCTTCGCAATCAAGCAAACTTAGCTGACATCCATCACAAGACGCAAATTTCCAAACAGCTAATTTAGGTTTTTTTTGTTTCTTCATTTTTACAACTCTCTTTCGTCAAATATTTCCTGAATATGATCGTATCGAAATACTGCACCGTCTTTACAGATAAAATAGTTTCTGTATTGGCAATGGCCACAATATCCAACACCACATTTCATGTTTCTTTCCACGGAAACGTAAATGTTCTCGTACTCCACACCACGGTTCTCAAGTTCCCGAATTGTAAATCTCATCATGATTTCAGGTCCGCAAATGAATACTTTACATTGATAAGGATCAAAAGGTGCCCTGGGAATTAATCGAGTGACGACCCCTACATTCCCCCGCCAGTTTCCTGTGGCTCGGTCCACTGTTACCTGCACATCCAAATCAAGGTTTTTGCGCCATTTTTCCAGTTCTGACCGAAAAAGGAAATCCTGAGGTGTTCGCGTTCCATACAGTACGACTAGTTTTCCAAATCTTTCTCTTTGGGCAAAGATTTGATAGAGTGCCGGTCTTAACGGTGCCAAGCCAATTCCACCGGCAATTACTACTACATCGTCACCATATGCTTCCTCGACAGGCCAATGGGTACCAAAGGGTCCCCTCACACCTAACTGATCGCCCTCCTTCAGAGCTCTCATCGCCTTGGTTACAGTGCCCACAACCCTGGTTGTGTGAGAAATGGTATCCGACTTATAGGGATCTCCACTAATGGATATTGGTACCTCCCCTACCCCAAAAACATAAAGCATATTAAACTGACCAGGTTTAAACTTTTCAGTTTGCAGACCATTTGTGGTCTGCAAGATTAACGAAAAAGTATCATGTGTCTCCCTGTGGAATTTTTCGATTTTGTAAATATTAGGGGTCATGGGATCAATTTGAGCTGACATTTTTTATTCCTATTTGTTTGAGCCGTACATATCAATTAATCTATGCCTTGTGGCTTGGAGCCGGGTCTGCATGATTTCATTAAACTTTTTCATAAAAATGAAACCCAAATTGTGGTCATTCTCAATCTTATTTAAAAAACATTTGCCATTTACAGCAATGGCTCGTGTTAGTTGTAAAGCACGGGCGTCAAAATGCCACTTGTAGGGAGGGAACAGCCAGGCCCATCCCAATACGCCGTCTTCTCCTAATGTTTCAATGGTTTTGGCTCCGATGTGAGGTACATACATCTCGATGGCGACCTTCCCGTATCGAACTATGTAAAATGTGTCTGCCGGGTCGCCCTCCTTGAATATTAATTGATCTTCTTCAAATTTAACCAGAGAGGCACATTCAACAAGCAGGTCTACATACTTGGTTTCCAAATCGCAAAATAGAGAATGTTCGCGAAATACTTTGCTTAGAGATTCCATTTCCCTCTCCTGAACTTTTTATGATCTTATTGATTTTCTCATTAAACTTACCTCTTCGGTGATATCAATTCCGACCGGACACCATGTTATGCACCTTCCGCAGCCGACACATCCTGAAGTGCCAAACTGATCGATCCAACCTGCTAATTTATGGGTCATCCATTGCCGATATCGAGACCTTGTTGAAGCGCGCACATGACCTCCATAGATATAACTGAACTCCTTGTGGAAGCAAGAATCCCATTTCCTGACTCGAACTGCTTCTTCACCCAGGAGGTCTGTTGAGTCCTCAATGGTTGTACAAAAGCAGGTCGGACAAACCATGGTACAATTTGCACAGCAAAGACATTGATTCGCTACCTCCTTCCAGCGAGGATGCTCAACATTCTTATAGAGTAATTCTTTTGTATTTTCGGTATCCATTCTTTTCGTTATTTGCTTTTCCGTTTCCTTCAAAGCAATGGAAGCAGCCTTGATTTCAGTATCAGTGGCCGGTTCGCGAGGCACATCGTTCATGATTTCCCAACCTCTTTCAGTACCAGTTTCAACTAAAAAGTAGTGGTTCTTACTATTAATCACTTCTGTCAGGGAAATGTCGTAACCTTTGTCAACTTTTGGTCCGGTATTCATTGAGGTACAAAAACAATTTCCGCCCGCTTGTGTACAATTGACAGCGACGATAAACGCTTTTTTTCTAACGGTCATATAATGGTTATCCTGAAATTCCTGGCTCATAAAGACCTTGTCCTGAATTGTTATAGCATGCAATTCGCAAGCCCGGACCCCCAGAAACGCATAATCGGTTGAATCGCTACCATTTTCGACCAACTCTATTTCCTGCCCGTTTTTTTTCGCCTTCCACATGGTTAGAATAGGTTTATGGAGAAATTTTTTCCAGGAATCGGGTCCTACCACATATCCAAAATAAGCATTGTCTTTTCTCTTCCCAAGCCGATACGTTCCTCGATCCTGGATGTCACGACATCCAATGGGCAGGTCGTCAGATCCTTCTAATTTTCTGTAAACAATCGAATCATTGCTAACGGCTGGACCTATTACGTCATATCCCTTTTTGAGCAGAACCTTTATTAAGGTATCCAGTTCAGTATGTTTTATCTTTTCCATAGTTCTCTTACGCGAATCGTTCTCCTTGGCCACCACCTTTTACTTCAACAAACATTTCGTTAAATAATTCACAATATTTAATAATAAAAAACCTCCGCTCCTCCACCTCTTATTGTAATAACTTACCATCCGTTAATAAATCACTTCATTCCACCTTTTTCCGGCAATCAGTTCTGCTTTTCTGCGCTCCCACATTTCTTTTGAGCCGGCCATTGTGATAAATGCTTTATCCAGCATCTCTCTTATGTTTTCAATGCCAGCTATATAGACGTGCGTCTGCGGATCCAAAATCATTTTCCATACTTCTTTTGAGCGCTTCTCTAAACTTTCATCGAGTGCAATTGGATCGTCCATGTGCGGGCGCGGGCTGACTGCCTCGAATGCCTTAAAGGTGGAATTATCATAATAATTTGCCAAATCATTTTTTTGATCATTCTGATAGAGCATTTCCAGCCCACTTCGAGCACCATAAAATAATCTTACTTTTCCCTTCCAACCACCCAGTGTATTATAAATATGCTTTATAAATGCCCGAAAAGGTGCAATGCCAGTTCCCAAACCAATCATCAATAAGTTTGAGGTATTTTCTTTCGGTAGTTCAAATGGCAGACCATAGGGTCCAGTCAAAATAATTTTATCACCGACTTTTCGATCACATAAATAATTGGAAGCAATTCCGTCATATCTCTCACCGCTGAAATCATCGATATAAGAACAACGTTTGACACATATACTAATTTGCGGATTTTTACCATTTTCGGATTCGGAAATATCGGAAATTGAGTAAAGACGGAAATGTTCTTTATGCCCAAGTTCATGAGGTCCGGGGATAATAATACCAATGCTTTGACCAACCTTAAAAGTAAAATTTCGCTTGTCCACCTCAAGTATAATATCTCGAACTTCTTCCTCAGATTTTTCAGGGGTGATTCGTTGGGTCGTTTTCACGATCCCTTCGAATCGGTTGTGAGTATCATAATCTTCCAATCTTGTCATCTTTTCCTCCGTTTTGTTTTCCTCCAGATGGAAATAGTCAATAGTTTCTTTTATCTCAAATTCTCTAATTCGCGTGTATTATTTTCACGAGTTCTAAACTGTGTTTCTAGGTAGTTGTCTGCTCCATCATGGCAAAATTCTTTATGATCGCAACCGTGGCAATCACCTCGTGCAGCCAGTACATCAGCATCTGCCTCAATTCCGGAAAATATTTTTCTCCATGCAAATTGGATGAAATTCCAAGCAACCATTAGAAAAAAGATGATACCAAAAGCAAGCAGATACGTTTTCAAAAGATTTCTATCCTCCTAAACCGGCAAATCCCATAAATGTTAGAGATAACAAACCGGCTACCATAAGGGCAATCGCTGTGCCTTTCACAATATTCGGAACCTCAGCTAATTTAAGTTCCTCTCTGATGCCTGCCATTAGCACTAAGGCAAGGGTAAAGCCAATACCGGCACCCAATGCATAAAAAATGCACTCAATAAAATTGTAACCTTTATTTGTTTGAAAAAGCGCAAGCCCTAGTATGGCGCAATTGGTAGTAATTAATGGAAGAAAAATTCCCAGGGCCTTAAATAGCGCCGGACTGAATTTTTTTATAACCATTTCAACAAACTGCACCGTCGAGGCAATTACAACAATGAAAGAGATTAATTGAAGATATGGAGCATTGATGGCCAGCAGAAGCGAGTGGATTCCGTACGCACAGATAGAACTGATGAGCATTACAAACGTTACTGCCCCACCCATTCTCGATGCCGTCTCTAAACTTCCCGAAACTCCTAAAAATGGACAAATGCCTAAAAAGTAAGCCAACACAAAGTTATTGATCAAACAAGCATTTATAAATATAAATCCTAGGGATTCTCCACCATTCATTGCACAACCTCTTTTTGAAGCAGTTCTTTCTTTTCTTTCCGTTCCTTAAGCCAATTAAAAAATAGTAGCCAAATTCCCAGAGTAAAAAAACCGCCCCCAGGAAGTATCATCACAATCCACGGTTCATATTGGGAACCAAAAACTGAAACATTAAACAGGGTGCCATTACCCAGCAATTCCCGGACGCCTCCCAGACAGAGCAAAGCAAATGTAAATCCAACTCCCATCCCCAAAGCATCTAAAACAGATTTCCCGATTGAATTTTTTGACGCAAAGGCCTCTGCTCTTCCAAGTATAAGGCAGTTTACGACAATGAGAGAAATAAAAGCACCAAGATTTTTGTGAAGTTCTAAACTAATTGCCTGGATTAGATACTCAACAACGGTAACAAACGTAGCAATTATGAGAATAAAGGTAGCAATTCGGACTTGTTTTGGAATAAAGTTTCTGAGAGTGGAAACCAAAGTACTGGACATAATAATAACGAAAGTGGTTGCCAAACCCATTGCAAGAGCGTTTATAGCCGTATTGGATACGGCAAGCACCGGACACATGCCAAGAATCTGCACAAACACAGGATTTTCTTTCCATAATCCCTTTATGAATTCATTCGTATTAAAAGAATTTGTCGAATTGGCATTGATATTCATCACCTATAGCCTTTAATTTTATCAATCTTGTTGTAAAGAATGGGTATCCAATACGAGGTGCTTTCAGCTAAAATCTGTCCTACTGCTTTTGAAGAAATTGTTGCCCCCGTAATGCCTGATATTTCCCATGGATTTTTCTTTTCACCACTTTTAACCGTGACTATCCTATTTTTCACTTCATCTCCACCTTGATTCAAAGAGGCATCCAGTGATTCGAAATTTCTTACAAACGCCGGATCTTTTTCAATCTTATCTCCCAAACCAGGGGTTTCCTTTGTTTCTAGTACCTTCATGCCAATGATGTTTTGACTAGCAGGAGAGTAGCCATAAATTATCTTCAGTTCATCTTGAAATCCTTTCCCAGATGCTTCGATAGCGATTCCCACAAGGCTGTTTTGATCATCATAGCCGGCATAAACCAGTTTCTTTCCTGGCGAATCCCCTTGAAAACGCTCAACTTCATTCTGATCCGTAATCTTGAACGTGACCTTTGTTTTGGTGCCAGGAAGAACATCAAAAACAGCTTTTTCAAGAGCTTCAGCTTTATTTTTCGTTATAATTGGTAAGGTGGTTTGATAAGTAAATACAATCAACAACGCACAAAACAAACCAACGCCACCCATGCTACGTATCATGTGCCAGCTATTCGGTGGAGCAGTAAGTTTTTCAATATCAATTTGATTCATGAAATCGCCCTCTGCTTCTTCGTCCCATATACTCTTGGTTGAATCATACGATCCAAATGAGGAGAAACAGCGTTTGCAAATAAAATGGCGTACATAACTCCTTCTGGCAAGCCTCCCCAAATTCGAACCACATAAATGATAGCCGCAATTATAGCTCCATATATAATAACTCCTTTTGTGGTCATTGGGGATGCGACCATATCCGTTGCCATAAAAACCGCGCCAAGCATCAATCCACCTGAGAACAACATAAATAAGGAATTGGGATATATTTCGGGATTTAACCAATGAAAAAATTCGCTGAGAATTATTGTTGTGGCAAATATTGATGCAGGAATTTTCCAATTCATCATCCGGCGACTGGCAAGGTATAATCCCCCTAATAGAATAATAACGCCCGAGGTTTCACCGGTTGAACCGCTGGTGAGACCAAACATAAGGTCCGAGGTAGCAGTTATTTGATGATCAAATTTCATGAGAGCTAACGGTGTTGCCCCTGTCACCGCTTCGTATGTAGGTTTCATAAAAGGCAATGCTAACGAGGATTTCGCAATACTCACAAACCTATCCGCGGATAAAGCCGGTAACCATGTTGTAATTGCAACAGGGAATGCAGCCTGCAGAAAAGCCCGCCCCACCAGTGCCGGATTAAACGCATTATATCCTAGCCCACCGAATATATATTTTGGAAGGGCGATTGAAATAAAACCGCCCAGTGCAATCATCCATAAGGGTAGGCCCGGAGGTAAAGTAAGGCCAAAAAGAAGTCCTGTGACGACAGCCGACCAATCAGAAATAGTTGATTCCTTCTTGGAAATTCTGCAAAGAATATGCTCAGTCAACACTGTAGAAGCGGTGGCTACAGAAAGTGTAAATAGCGCTGTCAAACCAAAACTATAAATTGCAAATGCTGTAACCGGTAATAATGCCCAAACCACATTTTGCATAATGGTATTTGTCTGAAGACCGCTAACAATATGAGGCGAGGTACGAATTTCAAGTGTTTTTGGTGTGAGCCTCATGAAGCAGCCTTCTGTTCTCTTACAATTGATTTAGCAATTCGGAAATATTGCACTAATGGAATATTGGAGGGACAAACATATGAACATGCGCCACATTCAAAACAATCCATCAAATGAAATCGATCAGCCATAGTGTTATACTCTTGATTTTTTGCTAGTAGTCCCAACATGGAAGGATTCAAAAAAATTGGGCACGCTTCTACACATCTTGCACATCTAATACAAGGATATATTCTTCGAGGAAGACGAGCACTTTCATTTTCAGTAAATACGACAAATCCAGAGGTACCTTTGGTGATGGGAATATCCAGGCTTGGGACTGCCTGACCCATCATCGGCCCTCCAAGGAATACCCTGGATACATTTTCTTTCATCCCAACTTGCTCTAACGCATATCGTAAGGGCGTTCCGATGGATATTAAATAATTACCCTTTTTTATAACACCCGGACCGGTGATTGTAATCACCCGTTCCTGGATACCCCGCCCCTTAGGAAGCAATCTTCCGATTTCAGCGGTTGTGGCCACATTGATACAAACCACATTCACATCAATTGGCAATCCACCGGAAGGAACCTCGCGATTGAGCAATGCAGTAATTAACATTTTCTCGGCGCCCTGAGGATACTTAACCTTTACAACCTCAACTGTACAAGGAAGGTCAGATAGTATGGTATTACGCAATTCTGCCGCCGCGTCCAATTTATTTGATTCTATCCCAATTATAGCATTTTTAGCACCGGTCACCTTTAGTAAATAGCGAATACCAAGATAAATATCCTCCTTTTGTTCCAGCATCACTCTATGATCCGTTGTAAGGTATGGCTCGCATTCGACACCATTAATAATTACCGTATCAGCAAATTTTCCTTCGGGTATTTTGAGCTTTACATGAGTTGGAAATGCCGCACCGCCAAGACCAACGATTCCGGCGGCCTGAATTGCTTTTAATATTTCATCGGGGCTTGCATTATTTGCATCGCAAGGAATCCCTTCGAAAACCTCCTGTCCAGAGGATGGATACGGTTGGATATATATACTCGTTAACATTTTCCCACTAATAGCAGGTGCGTATCCAATACGCTTCACTATGCCAGAAGCCGGTGCATGCATTGCAACCGAAAGATAACCGTCCGGTTCCGCGATTGTTTGCCCCCGTACAACTTCCTGTCCTTCTCGGACGATTGGCTTTGCCGGTTTCCCTGTATGCTGACTCAGAGGAATTATCATCACCGGTGCAAACGGAAATTGGCGAATAGCGAGTTTGCTCGTTTCTTCTTTCCACTCCGGGGGATGAACACCGTGCGTAAATGTTTTCATTTTTAAACCTGACGAAAACATCATAATCCTTCGATTTCACATCTGGTAATCATGAATTGTATTTTTCAGCCCTTTTTATCCATTTCTCAATATCTTTTTCAGTACGGTCTGCTGGTAATCCAGGGTGGATCACCATTGCGGTACATTTTTCTGCGGCCTTGACAATGTCCTTATATGGGCCGCCATTTGGATTTTTGATAATGGCCTTTTTATTTGCATTATACTCAAAAATGTTTTTATTTATTTTTATACACTCGTCACATGAGGTGCAATTATCGGTATCCAGCCAGGGAGCTATATATTCTCCATTTGCTTTGGGGCTCACTGCTTCAGCAGCCTGTACTGGTTCTGCAACCGACCTTCCCCCTGCAAGGGCAGCGATGCCTTCTCCATTCCCACCCGCAAGTCTCATTAGACCGGATGCGATCTTCCCGACTATTTCCGAACGCACTTTTGTTTCTAGGTCCTCGACCGGAGTTACCTTTTTATCCGCTCCCGCCAACGCCTTAAGCATTATCCAAAAATCAAGTCTTTCCTGGCATGATTCCACCAAAGGCTGTGCAACTAAAACTCTATTCAATTGTTTTTTCTTATCAACTGCCCAAATAAAAGGAAACTTTCCTTCTTGTTCTTCCTTATCCATTTTCAGATAGTCCGCCAGTAACACCATGTCTTCATTCCAGGTATCAGGTGGTGCTTTTCTAAAATGTTTGCGAAATCGTGCCTCTGTGATGGCAAAATCAGCAAAAGTCATTGGCAATTCCATTTCTTTTTCTTTCCCACTTTCAACATATTTTATGGTATAGGTCGGCCAATCTTCTTCTAGTGATGGGTTACCTTCCAGATCAAAACACTCTTGGGGAGTTTTCCCAAGATCGGGATTATACCGAAATAGCGGATATGCCCGAGATTCGACAGCAAGCTTTGCTTGATAAGTTGACATATCGTCACCAATTCCATGTTCAGGTTGGCATGGGGTGTAAAGATTGAACAATGCCGGCCGTCTGGACATTAATCCCTGAATGTATCCCTCAATCATATGATTGGAATTTGACATGGTACTTTGCATGACATAACTCGTTCGATGTGCCATACCGATAAGAGCAATTTCCTTTCTGGCTTCCTGCTTGCCCTGGATGGCCTTTCCATATTGTGCCATATCCGAAACCTGACCAAAAAAGCCCGAGGTACATGCCTGTCCGCCCGTATTCGAGTAGACCTGTGTATCTACGACAAATATTTTTATTGGCTTTCCAGACATTAAGGCTCGTGACAAATTTTGGAAACCAATATCATACATGGCTCCATCCCCACCCATCGCAACCACCGGCGGACACAACAACCATTCTTCATCAGAAAAATGTCTCCAACTGAAATAAGTTAAGAATTCATCATGTTTTGAGGGACTATACTCTCCACTCAACTCCAATTCAGCCATCCGAATTGCCTTGAAACCTTCGGCCATTTTGGACATATGTCCCTCAAAAACTCCCATGGCCATCGAAGCGGGATCCTGAAATAAATGATTTGCCCATGGGAAAGGATATGGATTGTACGGATAAGTACTGCCCCATACCGAAGTGCAACCGGTTGCGTTAAGCATACCCATATTTGATCTGCCTCTGCCGGTCATACCTTCAGTGTATTTCCACCTTAAATTTTTGAGTTTTGCTACCAGCTGGGTTACACGACGTAACCAATCCTGATCAATTGGATCCGTTCCTCTCATACTTTCCATTTTGCTTGCAATACCTGCCAAAGTGAGATCGGTATCTTTCAGTTCCTCTACAATTTTCTCCATGGCGTTCGAATCACTTACATCCATGTGCTGGACCAATTTAAGCTGAATATGTTTTTCCATTCGCTGGATTAGATCATCAAGAAATTCAACGTGTTTGCCTACTCTGGGCTGCATTAATGCTTCAACCGTAGCAAGGAAAAGATGGATAACGGTTTTCTCGCCACATCCCAAACATGCGCCGTCACCGCTCGCTAGCGACAAATATGCTTCTTTATCCAACAGAATTGTCTCAAGTGCACCAATTCCTTCTTCAATGTTATCAACCCGGATATATTTCTGGGGTGTTGAGGGAAGATCTAACCAGAAATCCCATTGATTACGCAAACTCTTGATAGATTCTTCAGTTTGAGTAACCGGGCGAAGTGCATCATCGCCACAAACTTCAACACATTCCATGCACCCCTTACAGGTGTAGGGATTGATAGTGATGCTAAACAAACCACCACTATTTTTGGATTGTTTTTCCGGGATGGTGTAGTAAGGTCGTGAAAGGGCAAACTGAAAATCTCCAATGGCATCTTCAAAAAAAGAAAACTCTTTCTGTAGTTCTTGTTTTCCATGATTATCCAAACCACTCTCTTCAACTGTTTTTTGAATGGCCTGTAACATCATTTTTTGAACAGAATCGGTTTCCGGAGCTTCGCTTAATAGTGTACGAAGTTTCGATTCCATCGATCTAACCGCTTTGGGTAGGTGTTTGATATCACCATTACCATTCTTCTTAACGCGTTTTACAGCGGTATCAAATATCTGAGAAATTTCGTTCACCAAGCCTGGTATGGCCGTATCGGGACAAACCGTATAGCAATCACCACATGCTGTGCAATTTCCCGGGATCCACTCCGGATGCTCAAATCGAATACCGGTCATGTCTCTGAATACACCTGTCACAACCGGGATTAGACTTAATCCTATAAATGGATCGGTAATATTATCATTACCCATACCTCTTGCATAAAAGTTTCCGGTCTGTTCCCAGAATCTATGAATATCAGTAGCAGGTGCTTTACCTTGAGGTTGCTGCTTAAGCATAACGGGCAATTCATCTTCAATTTTCTTGGCTTGTACTTGTTCAGCAGCAGATCCTATTGGCTTTTCCAGTATTTCATGAACTTCGTCAAATCCCCTTTTAACTACGCGCATATTATCTTCAACGACACGGGCACCCTTGGATCCAAACTTGGACTGCAATTGATCATGAATTGCTTTAAATAGCGTTTCTTCGCTCATACCGGTGGATTTCATAACCGGAGAGGCAGCAAAAAATGCACCCTGAAATGCAATTCCTTGCATTCTTAATTGAAGCTCCGGATCTGTTGCCTCATCTCTTGCCACTTTAAAGGCATCGATATAGAATACTCGAATATCATTGTCCACGATAATTTTCTGATATCGAGGAGGAATCGTTGCCCATACCTTTTCCGGTGTTTCCTGATCGCTTTGAATAACGAATACGCCACCTTTTTTAAGGCCGGCTAAAGCGTTTGTATGATTTAGTACATTGGGATCCGGTGAAAGCACTACATCCACGTAAAAATATTCACAATTTATGCGAATAGGTTCCGGGGCAGCGGACAGGTAGTAAGTCGTTGGTTGCCCCTTCTTCTCCGAACCATATTTAGGATTTGCTTTAATATGAAATCCAAGAAGATCGAAAAGCGTCATGGCAAGATTCTTACCGGTCGTTATTGCACCCCACCCACCAACAGAGTGAAAACGAACCGTGATACTATCTTTTGGCATCAAATTAGGATTTTCACTTCCTCGCACTGACAGTTCAGCCACTTTGGGATACGAATCTTGAATTGTCTGTTGATAGATTTCTTGTTTGGGGGTAAAAGCCTTTTTCCGAATAAAATCGATACCAAGATAAAAAAGTTTTTTCTGCGGGCCGTCAGGCAACATATTCTCAATCGCGCCGATGATTCCTTCGGGCTGTAAATCACGGCTTCCCATCCCAAACGAACCCGAATATAGTTTTGGAGCATCAGTATTATTTTTATAGACATCGTATTCAGGATATGGTATTTCTTTTCCTTTTGCCTGGCCATTCTCAATACATCTGGCAATAGATGCACGAATTTCTCTCATTAACGGTAAGTCGACCGCCAATGGTTGGTCCAAACGTTCAAGAATCGCTACGCCTTTCTTCCCTTTTATAATATTACCGATAAGGTCTCCGGGAAAAGGACGAAACATTACAAGATCAACAACCCCAACTCTAATTTTTCTTGTTTCGCGAATATAGTCAGCAACCACTTCAGCGCTGGGAATCACACTACCCTGACCAATAATAAGATATTCCGCGTCCTCAACTCTGTAGGTTAGAACCCTTTCGTATCGACGGCCGGTTAATTGGAAGAATTCTTCAAAACTTTGATTAGCTAATTCTTTTACATGATCAAAAAAGAAAGGCCGTTGTGCCGCCACACTTTGCATATAAGCATCCTGATTTTGCACAATCCCTGCCATTACAGGATTGTCCACATCCCAAAGTTCCGGAATTCGACGACGGATTTCTCCGTAGATTATTTTTTGTGCCGGTGTTGGTGTATCAATAATGTCGTCAGGCCGACCCAAATATTCTTCAATGAGTTCCCTTTCAGGAATCATCAATGACTCGATAAGATGTGTGGTTAAAAATCCATCCTGGGCAACAATACCAGGAGTCAGGGCAAGTTCAGCAATCCGATGCGCAATGATGTTTAAATCGCATGCATTTTGAGCATTTTTTGCGAACAATTGGAAGAATCCGGTATCATCTACGCAGTGGTAATCATCGTGACCGGCATGAACATTTAATGTGGATTTGGTCATGGCACGAGCCCCAATATTCAGCACGTATGTTAATCGTTTCCCCACTGCCGCATAGAGTGATTCATGCATATATGCAATCCCCTGCCCCGATGAGAAATTTGAAGCTCGCAAGCCTGTCATCGACAATCCGGCTGTGACAGCGGCAGCTGCATGCTCGCCTTCTGGTTCAATAAAAATCAATGGCCTGTTTGAAATGTTAATGTGCCCCTTTGCTGTTTCCTCTGCCCAGTATTCCCCCATTTGAGTGGATGGGGTTATCGGATACGCACCTGCCGCATCCGTTGATTCTCTCTCACACATAATCACAGCCGTGTTTCCATCCATGGCCGCTCTTTGTCCCGGATATTTGAAAGTCTTTTCTTGTTTTGACATTTTTTAATTCCCTCTATTTCCTTTTAAGGTTCACGGATTTTTCAAATTAAAATCGTCGATTTTAAATGTTTATCACGATGGAGCAGAAGGCAGTGCTCCTTTTCTAATTATTTTCTTGGCTTGTTCACCTTTCTCTGTTTTGCCATTTTCATTAATCCAAACAATTGCTCCGGTAGGACACCTCTGAATAGGCACCTTCGTAGTATGATTTCTGCTATAATCGATGACAGGCAAATTATCTATCATCGAAACTAATCCACCAGAGGCATCAAGGGCACACCGTCCGCAAGCGGTACAAGCAACTTCGCACTCCTCAAGTATATCGTCTCCAGACTCAAGATTTTTACAGTTTACCCATAATCGATGGCTAACCGGATGAAGAGAGAATAAATCTTTTGGACACACCTCCACACAATCATTACAGGCTGTGCACTTTTCCTCGATCACAACCGGAAGTGAAAAAGGATTCATATATATAGCATCAAAATCACACACAACTTCACAATCACCAAGTCCCAAACACCCCCAATAACATCCTTTCCCACCTCCCGCGACTTGCGCGGCCGCCCTGCAAGTGTTTAATCCCTCATATTTTGCCCGGTTTCTTGCAACATTTATTCCACCTCCACATGCTAAACGAGCTACCACTTTTTCCTGTGAACCAACATCCACCCCCAAGAAATTGGCAATATTAATTCTGCCCTCTTCCGAACTTACTGTGCAAGCACCCGGGAGAGCCTCACCTTCTACGAGCGCTTCCGCAAATGGCCTGCAACCCGGTAAACCGCACGCTCCGCAATTAGCGTGGGGAAGCATTTCCTCAACAATATCAATTCTGGGATCCTCTCGCACATATAATTTTTTGTTTGCGAGAACAAGAAGACCTGCGAGTATAATGGTTATTCCACCCAAGGCTGCTAAAGCGGTTAAAATAATCATATAAAAATTACTCCCCATAATACCAAAGATAGCTTTTCTCGCAGGGAATCATTTTTTATTCCACTTGTATAATTAAATGAATTACCTAAAATAATAGCCTGGATTATCATGAAAATCAATCAAATCAATTGCTTTATAATTGCACACAAAAGTACATTCCAATGAAAAATAAAACCATGACTTCGGTCAGTAAAAAAATTGACTTAGATCATGTTTTATTCTAATCTTAAAAATCCATTCTATTTGGTCACTTCGCTAATAAAATTTCAGAATATTAATTTCAACTCTATCAATCACTCTGAAAGATATTTGATGCAGGCTATAGATTGATTTCGACATATCCCGATTAATCTGGAATAATCATAATTAATTTCTATTCACAGCTTATATTGAATTAGCTACTTACTTTTACAGGCAATGCTTCCTTAAAAATGATCTTAGCGGGACGAATTGTACAACCAGTTAAATGAAAGTCTGCAAAAAATGACATTTCAAATTTGTTTTGAACCGAGAAGGGAAATCAAAATTAAATTACTAAACAATGAAGATAACATTAAATTTAATTTTTCTGTTTCTTTAGAAATATGTTTTTGTGGGGCTTGAATTTAGGATCGGCATACTATCTATTCTGCCATGCATATTCCTGTTTTTGCCAAATGAATTATATTTTTGACGATTTAAACCAGTTGTTTTTTCGTGAGATATCTCTGGCTTCGAACTCCTCCTCAGGAAGGATGGAATTGCAAATCCTATTAAATGGTGCTGCATAAACTATAAATGATCAATTACCTCTTTTAACCTCTGTTGTACCTCAGCAGCAATTTTTCCCAATTCAGGATTATCAATCGCCTGCATTGAAGCAATGGGATTAATAGCGGATACTTCGACATCATTTTCACCATGCTCTTGAATAATGACGTTGCAGGGCAGCATCGTCCCAATTTTGCTTTCGGCTTTTAGAGCTCGGTATGCAATGGGGGGATTACAGGCTCCCAAAATTACGTACCTGCTGAAATCCACATTTAATTTTTTCTTCAACGTATTTCTTACATCTATTTCAGTTAAAATTCCAAATCCATATTTACTAAGCTCCACGGTGACAAGTTCAATTGCTTTGTCAAAAGGGACATTTAACTTTTTTGAAAAATAATATTTCATACTGAATCTCCCGGTATTAACATTTTCTAAAATTGCGAATTTTCATTCTTATAGCTTATTCATTTCTTAGACAGATGATTTAAATCAAAAACCAGCTTATCAATATCAATATCCGAAAATCCTTCTTCTTTCGCGGCATGCTCCAATGTTCCCCAAATAGGATCTCCACAAGCGATGCATTTAATGCCCTTCCGCATTAAATAAGAGATCGCTTCAGGTAGTTGCTCAACTAAATCCTCTATTAAAATGCTTTTTTCTATCAAATTGTATACCATCCATTGTTTTTTTTAAAACTTTAAATGTCGATACTTCTTATTTTATATACTAATTTTGTGATATAATTGAGGAATAAAAAAAAGAGAGTCCACAAAGTTGGACTCTCTTTTATAGTGGCACCTCCCCGAATCGAACGGGGGACACACGGATTTTCAGTCCGTTGCTCTACCGACTGAGCTAAGGTGCCAATATTTTAAAGCGAGATTTTAATTAATTAATTAATTAAAATCAATGTATTTTTAACAAAGTAAAAGCATGACTTGATTGTTATGTGCAAACGAGACGGCTCTCCTAACTCTTTTAATTTCAATGACTTATATTAAACAGTATGATTACAGAACAAAAAATCCAAAAAGTTTCAGTAGTCTTCGGTTTCACGTGAAACTTTTGCGTTGTTACTTCGCTTAATTCTTTCCAAATGAACTAAAATTACTGCTAAATCGCCTTGCCGGACACCCGAAATTCTTAGTATTTGTCCGAATGTTTTTGGCCGAATCTTTTGCAACTTTTCAATGCTCTCTGAAGAAAGCGAATTTATTCCAGAGTAGTCTAAATTCTCGGGAATTGGTTGGTTCTCTAATCTTCTAAATTTTTCCACCAGTTCTTGTTGTCGCTTGAGGTATCCGTCATATTTTAGGGTATATTCTACATCATTGATAATTGATTCCGGATAATTTTCTTCCAATTCTAATAGTGATAGCAGGGGTTCCAACTTAATTTCAGCTCTTTTTAAAAGCTTTTCAATATTGGTGGTTTGTTCGATTTCGTTACTTCCGGTCTCATGTGCATATCCATTAAAAATCCTTGGTTCAATTTTTAAACGTCCTACGCGAGATTTCAACTCTATGATTGCCATTTTTCGTTTTTCCATTTTTTCATAAATCTTCTTATCAATTAATCCGATTTTATACCCGTGTTTCATTAACCGGATGTCCGCATTATCGTGTCGGAGAAGTAAACGAAATTCGGCCCTTGAGGTAAACATTCGATATGGTTCCAAAATTGTTTTGTTGATAAGATCATCGATCAATACCCCGATGTAGGCTTCTGAACGGTCAAGAATGAGGGGAGGTTTATTCAGCAATTTTAAACTGGCATTTACGCCTGCTATTAAACCCTGGGCTGCGGCTTCCTCATATCCGGAGGTACCATTGATTTGACCAGCAAAATACAGATTTTCTATTATTTTTGTCTCAAGGGTATGATGTAATTGATACGATGGAAAAAAATCATACTCAACTGCATACCCCAATCGAATGAGCTCCGCTCTTTCTAATCCTCTTATTGTTCTCAAAGCTTTTGTTTGTACATCTTCTGGAAGACTTGTTGAAAAACCATTTATATAAACCTCAGGATTATCGAAGCCTTCTGGCTCTAGAAATATTTGATGACGATTCTTTTCTTCAAATCTTACAACCTTGTCCTCAATTGACGGACAATAGCGCGGTCCTATGGCTTTGATTCTACCAGTATACATCGGGGAACGATCTAAACCTTTTTTTAGGAATTCATGTGTTTTTTCATTCGTGTGAGTTATATAGCAACTAATCTGTTTTCTATCTACCTTTTCGTTTTGGAATGAAAATGGAACAATAGGACTGTCAGGGATTTGCTCTTCGGTTTGACTAAAATCTATTGAATCGCGATGTGCTCTTGGTGGAGTTCCCGTTTTTAGCCTTCCGGTTTTAAAACCTCGTTGAGTTAGACTTTCAGTCAATCCTGCAACTGAATTTTCACCCGCCCTACCGCTCGATAGATTTTTTAGACCAATGTGTATAAGTCCATTCAGAAAAGTGCCACACGTTAGTATTAAACATCGAGCATGAATTCGACTTCCATCTTCGAGAACTGCTCCATGAACCCTGCCTTTTTTAGTCAGAACTCGAATTAAGACTCCATTAATTATTTCCAAATTTTTCTGCCCGAAGACTCGCATTTGAGCATTTCGCATATATAATTCTCTATCTGCATGGGCACGTGGGGACCAGACAGCTGGTCCTTTTGATTTATTCAGCATTTTGAAGTGAATCCCTGTGTCATCGATGATTTTTCCCATTTCACCACCCAACGCATCGATTTCTCTAACCAGATGCCCCTTTCCAAGACCCCCAATTGCCGGATTGCAAGACATTTTACCTATCGTATTTGGTTTAAGGGTGACAAGTGCTGTTCGAAGACCTATCCTGGCCGAAGCCAGAGCAGCCTCAATTCCTGCATGTCCTCCCCCGGCAACAACTATATCAAATTTTTTCATTGAATGGTTCGCCCCGTTTCACGTGAAACAGATTATTTACCAATACAAAAACTGCTAAAAATATGATTCAGAACATCCTCGGTTGTTACTTCGCCGGTTATTTCGCCTAACCGATCAAGAGCAGTTCTTAAGTCCACGGCTATAATTTCTTCGGATGAAAAAGATTTTAATGCATCACAGGCACCTTCAAGAGCTTTTAGGGTTTCTTGAAGAAGTTTTTTATGCCTCGAGCTTGTGACAACAATTTCTTCAGACTCCAGGCCGTTGTCTTTTATTAACTTACTCGCTATCATATTCTCCAGGCGATCCAGGCCCGTGCTAAATTTCACAGATGTGCTAATAGTAGAATCATTCAAGTCGGACAAATATCCAATAGTCTCAGCATGCTCGCCCATATCTATTTTGTTTGCAACATATATTATAAATTGTGATTGTCTACTCTCTTGCGTTAGCCTAATCAATCTTTGATCATCATCGTCCAAGCTTTTATGTGCTTCAAACATGCATATTACAACATCAGAAGACTGTAGTTGATCTTTTGCACGAATTATTCCCAACTTTTCAATTTCGTCTTGCGAATCCCTTATCCCAGCGGAATCTACTAATCTGAGATTAATTCCTCTGAGCAAAAAACTTTCTTCAATATAATCTCTGGTAGTTCCTGGAATATTGCTTACAATTGCTCTCTCTTTACCTACGAAATAGTTTAAAAGACTAGATTTTCCTGTATTGGGTTTTCCCAAAATCAAAAGCTTTATGCCTTCTTGTAAGAGGCGACCATAGTCATAGGTTTCCAATAAATGTTTCAATTGATCAATGATTAAATTCAAATTGGCCTCAAACCTTTCCAAGGAGATTGTTTCAATCTCTTCATCAGAAAAATCCAGATTTATTTCTATGAGAGATAGGTATTTAAGAATCTCGTTTTGAATATCTTCTATAATCCTCGAAAATTTACCATCTAAATGTCTCTGTGATTGAAACAGACCTTGCTTTGTTTTGGCATTTATAACAGCAGCTACAGCTTCGGCTTGAGATAGATCTATTTTATTGTTGAGATATGCCCTCAGTGTAAATTCACCTGGATTTGCCACTCTTGCACCCAGAGACGTAACCTGTTCAATTATTGCATCAATTATTAAGGGGTTACAGTGGCAACTGATTTCAATTAAATCTTCACCAGTGTAAGAATTGGGTGACACAAAAACAGTTAAAACGACTTTATCGATTACGACCGTTCTATCGACATCATAAACCTCACAATATATTGCTCTCCGGGCGAATTGTTTAGTTATTTTTTTAAAGATAATTTTATTTATAATTGAGAAACAATTTATTCCAGAAACCCTTATTACTGCAATAGCACCATTTCCCATGGGCGTTGATAGTGCTACAATCGTATCTTCAGAATTATAAGCGAAATTCATACCTAATTTTGAAGGTAATTTGAATACATTTAGAAACTATTTGTTACGTTTCGAAGGAGGCTTCAGCCCGCTTTTCTTTTTTCCTACTTTTATTTCTTCTTCGTCGGAAGAATTTTTGTCCGGGTGCATTTTCTTTTTGATAAGCCGGGTCTGAATCATGGTTAATGCATTAAAAAGTGTGTAGTACAAATTTAATCCGGAAGGGAAAGAATAAAATATGAAGAGTAAAAACGCCGGCATTATATAAGCCATCATTTTCTGTTTTGGATCTGTAATAGTAAATTTTGATTGCCACACCATGCTTAGTGCCATCAGTATTGGAAGAACATGAATCGTATTTCCTATCAATGGGAGACTTATTCCAAGAAAAAGTTCATCCGGTCTAGATAAATCATTTATCCATAAAATAAAAGGCTGCCCCCTTAACTGGATTGTTGAGCGAAATACAATAAATAATCCGATTAGCAGAGGCATCTGAAGGAGTGTTGGTAAACACCCTCCTAGGGGATTTATTCCGTGTTCCTTGTAAAACCTCATCATCTCCTTATTCATTCTTTGGGGATCATCTTTATACTTCTCACGAAGTTCTGCGATTTTAGGCTGCCAATACTGCATTTCACTCATCGATTGATGACTTTTTTTCGTAAGCGGATGTAAAATAAGTTTTATTAATATTGAAAAGATTATAATTACAAATCCATAATTGGGGATAGCGTGATGGAGACCCTTCAATACCGGTAATATTAATAGCGCCATAGGTCTGAAGAGAGACTCATACCAATCGTTGTTCATAACGAGCGTCTGCAGGTCTACGTCGTATGATTTCAAGATGCCATGATCCAGCGGGCCTAAATAGACCGTAAAAGAATCTGATTGTATAGTAACCGGGGAAAAGGGCATTTCGAGAGACGTGGAATAATCCTTTTTCATCACACCATTTATCTTCTTGCCTTCAGCCTCTATTAATGCCCCGCCGATTTTGTTAGTTGAATAAGGAATAATTGATGTTAAAAAATATTTTGTTCGGATTGCAACCCAATCTACCTGGCCATTGTATGATTCATCTTTGAATTCTTCATCCGAAATGTCGACTGATTCCAATTCCCCATTTAAATATGCATACGCCTTTGAATACCTGATATCTTCTTCGATATCCTGTTCTGTCGACGGAAGTCCGTTTTGCCAACCCAAGAAGTATCTCCGATTTATAATGTAGTTCTGAAGATTTTCAAGTGTAATGAGTACGTCAACAGAATATTTATTATGATATAAAATCGTTTTTTTTGTGATTCGTCCGTTTTCAACTGGAAGATAAAAAACAACTTCGCAGGAAGGATTAGTCTCGTCAAGGGTGATTTTTTGATCTAAAGGGGAATCGAGGAATAGATCATAATCCTTAAGATGAATTTCTTTCCCATCTGAATTTGTTAATTCAAAATTTAAACCATTCTCTTGAATTAAATCGACGACCCCTCCACGATGACTACTATAATTCCTTAATTTCCAACTGGTTATTTCACCACCATTTTTGTTTGAAATTTTCGCGGAAATAAATTTGTTTTCAATTTCAAAATTGAAGATTTGGTCAGCATCTTCTATAATTTTTTCTGAACTATGCACCTTTATATCTGTTATATCTGTACGTGAATACTCAGGAGAACGCCTTTTTACAGTCGACGTATCTAATGAATAAGGTTCTTTCTTGGCTCTAATAGTATCTATCGGAGTGCTTTTTTCCAGTACCGCTTCCTCTGGTATTTTTCGTTCCCCCACCACTAAGCGCTGATAAAAAGGAGAATACATGAAAAGAATTATCAGCATGATTAAAAACAATCCAATTAAGGTTTTTTTATCCATAAACAATCCCTACGGTTACTAAGGTACCGGATCATACCCACCTTTATGGAATGGGTGGCACCGAAAAATCCTTTTAATTGAGATTACTCCCCCCTTGAGAGAACCATATTTTTTTATTGATTCGATTGTGTACTCAGAACATGTTGGGTGGTACCGACAAGACGGAGAAAACAAAGGAGATATTAAAAGCTGATAAAGCTTAATTAAGGAAATTAACAAATAGCTCATTTTTGTAACTCAACATCTTCAATTTCTCTAATTACATCTGATATTGAATCAAAATTTCTTTTAATTACAAATACTACGGATTTATCATTAAAAATCCGCGGGCCTATTCGGTATGCCTCTTTTGCTAAACGTTTCAAACGGTTTCTCTGAGCTGCCTTTCCAAGATTTTTTGAGACTAAAACTGCAAATTTATTTTCATTGGAAATTGTTATATAGATATCCAAATTTTTGCCCTGATACTTCAGCGAGTTTTGTAATATTGTCTTAATTTCTCTTGACTTCTTTAAAATATAATTCCGCCGCAGCCTGTTTTCATTATCCTTATTTTTAGAATTCATCACTCACGGTCAGTCTTTTACGTCCTTTTGCTCTGCGCCTGGCTAATACTCTTCGACCCGCTTTACTTGACATTCTTGCTTTAAATCCATGTTTATTCTTGCGCTTACGATTGTGTGGTTGATGCGTTCTCTTCATATCACCTCCAGAATATTAAAAAAATATTTTAGGGCGAAAAATAAAAGAAATTTTTTCCCCTAAATCAAGATATTAAATTCAAATATTTTTTCTCACTTAAGGCAATAGTCTTTTGAATATGCGGTTTATCTAAAGCAATTTCTAATATTCTTTCAAATTGTATTCGATAACAAAAATTGTTGAATAAAAACGAATCATCATTAATATATTTTCGTGAATAGTCCTTCACGTTTTGAAAGAAAAACTGTTGCGTTTTTTACAAATCACCCATATTTTGGGGAAATTTTGATTGGAGTAGCCCAATGCCACAAATCACTTCTTTTATAATTCAAAAAGGAGGGTGCGGAAAAACAACCACTACTGTGAATACTGCAAGCTATTTGGCTCTTCAAGGATTTAAAGTTCTGGTAGTAGATATGGATCCGCAAGGCAATTTAACTCAACATTTTGGGTATGATACAGATTCACTTGATATTTCATTGATGCATCTTTTTCTAAATCAAAAAAGTTTTGAAGAAGTATTGTTTAAAAGGGATCAATTTTTACACATTTTGCCCAATGCGATTGAAATGACTTCAATTGAAATGACCATCCAAAAATCGCTCTCCAGAGAATATATTTTAAGAGATGTATTAAATCCAATTGCAAATCAGTATGATTTTGTGTTGATTGATTGTCCTCCAAACCTCGGAATTCTTTCAATAAATGCTCTCGTGGCTTCGACTGAATTCGTATTAACGGTTGCTCCGGAATTTTTTCCCATGAAGGCAATAAAGCCACTCTATGAAACATTTCTAATGGTAAAAAGCAAACTAAACCGTACCCTCCAATTCAGGGGTGTTTTGATGACTATGTGTGACTTTCGTACCAAACATGCCAAGGAAGTGCATCAAATACTATCCAAAAATTTTCCCCACAAGCTCTTTAAGTCTTTTATCCGGAATAATGTAACTTTGAAGGAAGCTTCTTCGGTGGGTCAAAGTATATTCGAATACGATCTTCGTTCAATTGGTGCCTTTGACTACCAAAACTTTGTTGAAGAATTTATAAAAGACCACCATGAGGTGAAAAAGAAAAAAGCCTACTACGAAGATGTTTTTAGACGACTAGAGGAAAGAGAAAAAAACGAAATTTTAAACTTCGCAATTGAAAATTTATCAAATTATAACAGGAATAGAATCGTTGATGCGGAAGAAAAACCAGTTCTTAAAGAAGCAGTAATAATTGAAAGAAATAAAGTTATCGAAAAACTTTTCCCTTACCGTCTATACCAACCGGTTGAAGAAACCAAATGATAAAAAATTGGGCACTTCTATTTTGTCTTGCACCCACTCATTGCCTTTGGGGGGCATTTGATTTCCCGGCCGGCAGTACCCGAAACGCAGCTGTTGCAAATAGTCACATTTCTTCAACCAGGTCCATAGAGGCATTTCTAATTAATCCGGCGCTTTCGGTAAACAACGATCAGATATTCGGTAAACTCTGTTATTATCGGCTGTTTAATCTAAAAGAGCTGACACATTCAACTGGTATAATTGCTTTCCGGATAGCCAAATTTAATTGGGGAATTGCCGTCCACAGTTTGGGAGACCAAATATATAGAGAAAATAAAATAACAATGAATTTTTCGAAACTTGTCTATCATCACAAACTGAGTATCGGTCTTTCTTTGAATTACTATTTACTCAATGTAATCAACTATGACAACATGAATACAATGGGAATTGATCTTGGCATTCGATATCAGATCTCATCAAATTTTTGGATGGGTATGGCTATTGCGAATTTAAATCAACCCAAACTCAACGGTTACTCGGAGGAAATTCCTCAAACCATTCATCTAGGACTACAATACGAAGTATTAAATCCTCTATTGTTCCACTTCTCAGTTCAAAAAGATGCCTGGTTTACTCCATCTTTATCACTGGCGGTGGAGTACAATATTTCAAATTATTTAGAAATATCAACTGGATTTAATTCTGACGCAAACATGCCCACAGGTGGAATTGTTATAAATATTGCTCAATTAAAATTCGACTATGCTATCCAATACCATTTTGATCTAGGACCAACGCACTTTTTTGGAATTGCTTACGCTCCAATCTAAAGCTATATCAATTATGAGTAAGAATTTATTAATTTATCTGTTTTTCATTGTATCTATTTTCCCGCTGCAATCCAATGATCAACCTCAAGATTTAGATGCCGCCCAAGAACAGCTCAAACAAATTCGCTCTGAAATAGACAAACTTGAGGATGAGCTTGCAACAATGGAAAATAAATTGGATTGGCAATTAAAAAGCTCCGAAAGAATTGATAAACAAATTCAATTAACTAAAAAGGCATTACGAATAATTCAATCAGAAATTAAGACAAACAATAATACCATCAATTCTCTTTCCCTTCAAATAAAGGCCGTGGAAGCCCAAATTAACGCCTTACAAGATATTTTTCGGAAGCAGATTGTTTTCGCCTACAAACAGCAACGGGGAAAAGAGCTGTTATGGATTTTGGGTGCAGATAATATCAATCAGGCATTTACACGATTTCGAAATTTTCAAAAAATTTCAGAACAAGCTCGTTCATACTATCAGAAACTTCAGATTAAACAGAATGAACTGCTCCGTCTCACGCTAAATTTGGAAGATGAAGTTTCCAAAAAGAGGCAATTAGTTAAATCGAAAGAGAATGAACAGCTGGCTCTTAACTCGAAAAGAAATGAAAGACAAATTATAATTACTTCAATAAAAAGTGACAAGACCCTTCTGGCGCAAGCATTAGACCAAAAAAAAGAAAATTATCAGGAGTTGTTAAATTTAATTGCATCTTTGGAGGAAGGTAAAAAGGATCGAAAATTATCCGCAGAAATCCAAATCCGGTGGGAAAAGCTTTCAGGAGATTTCGACAAGCACAGAGGGCGACTTAATTGGCCCGTTACCGGTCAGGTGATTCATGCCTTTGGAACATACAAAAATCCGCAACTCAAAACCGTTTTAAATAATACAGGAATCGATATTCGAGCAGGGCGGGGAACAGAAGCAAGATGTGTCTTTCCCGGTGTGGTAAGTTTGATTACCTATATGAGTGGATTTGGAAATACAGTGATAGTGGATCACAATAATAGCTACTATACAGTTTATACACACCTAGATGATATTTTAGTAAATAAATTCCAATTTTTGGAAGCTGGAGATGTTTTAGGAATCGTGGGCGCGTCCGGTTCTTTGGAGGGCTCACTTCTTCACTTTGAAATTTACGGAAAGAATAAACCCCTGGATCCCATTAAATGGCTAAAAAGGAGATGATTTAGTTTGAACCGGTGGAACCAAAACCCCCTCTATCCTTTTTCGAGAAATCCGGAAATTTTTGTTCATCCCACTCCACTGAAGGCAAGATGTTTTTTTCGAATATAATCTGGGCAATCCGTGTGCCTTCTTTCACAACTAGTGGCTTTTTACTTGAAGGATCGTCAGGCTTATAATGACGAATCATCGCAATTTTAATTTCATCATTAGGCCCGCAATAATCCTCATCAATTATTCCAACATCATTTACCAAGCTTATTCCATATTTCGTTGAAAATCCACTCCGGACATGAATTCGAAAATAATATCCCGCCGGAGATTCAATGATTAAACCTGTTGGTACAAATACAACTTTACCCGGAAAAAATTCAACCGTTTCCGATGTGAAGACATCCATACCTATTGATTGGGGAGTCTTTCTTACTGGTAGCGGAATACTTTTGTTTTTTCTATATATTCTAATTTTCATTAATTTTCACTCATCAAACAGGTGAAAGAAAAATAAGGGAATCGCTTTAATACCCGTACAAAATCTATATTTTAAATTTTTGAAACGAAATTCTTCAGAATATGAATGGCCTTTCCAATATGCTGCTAAAATCACAAAAAAAACCTTTCCTTATTATTACTGCAATGCCTTTTGAAACAAGGGCTATTTTATCTCAGCAATCAAGCATTATTATTCAGAATGACAAGAACTTAAAACTTTATAAGTTGATTGACATTGGGTATCTTTTAGAAGTCGGAGTCGGAGTAAAAACAACAAATGAGTCCATTTTATCAATCATAAACTCTGTCGAACCAAAAATCACAATCAATGTTGGTCTCTGTGGTGCTTTAAATTCAAATATACCAATCGGAAGTCAATTCTTAATCAATGAAATCTATCAATTCGAGAAAGGAACTGTACCTCGAAGAACGACTCGTCCTTCATCACTTAACAGTTTTCCATATAAATCTATTCTTACTTCTAGAGAACCTATTTTAAATGAAATATCCCGAACAATGATGTACAATAAATCCGCATGTGATCTTGTTGACATGGAATCTTTCATTATAGCTCAATTGTGCAATCATAAAAATATTCCTATAATTATCTTAAAAGTTGTTTCGGATCATGCAAATGAAAAATCTGCTGAACAAATCAACAAAAATAAATCTAAGCTGAAGTTAGTATTATCCAGTTCTCTTAAACAAATTGTGAAGGACTTGATTCACTAGAATTGATTAAAATCGAATGCTTCCATTCTCATAAAAATAATCTATACTAATGGAGACATTGAGAATCATAATTCTTCAACCGGATATGTGCCCAACTCCATTAAATACAACGGGTAACCTGGTTTTTCAACAACCATTTCAATAAACTTTATGACAGGATCTTCGGCACCATTACCTTTTAGGGAAGATCTAACGTATTTTGGAAATCCCCAAAATCCAAGATCCTTTGGAATCTCAGTAATTTTCATTTTTCGATCATTCGGTATTTTCGCGGCCGCTCGCGCTATATCAATAGCATCATTTAGCCCCCCAATTTCATCAACTAAGCCGTTCTCTTTTCCATCTATACCGGAGTAAATTCTACCCTGTGCAATTTTTTCAACGTCCTGAACATCCATTTTTCTTCCACTAGCTACCTTTTCTACAAAATTGTCATACAAGCGTTTGACTATTGACTCCATCTTTAGGCGCTCGTCATCGGTCAAATTTCGTGAAGGAACCTGCAGGCCTAATAATGGTAACTTGATACCGAAACCGAGATCTGCATGATCTCCTCGTTTTACATAATCCGATGTCATCCCCAATTTATCCGAAAAACCATTGTCGTATATCCACAAACCAATCACCCCAATTGAGCCTGTAATGGTGTTAGGACCCGCCACGATTGTATCCCCATACATTGAAATCCAATAACCACCCGAGCCAGCCATCTGTCCCTGACTTACTATCACTGGTTTTTTCTTGGCGCATTTTCGAAGTGCTTCAGCAACCACATCAGAAGCCGTTCCAAATCCCCCCGGCGAGTCTACCCTGAAAACCACTGCTTTAACATTATTATTCTTTTCCAGATGATGAAAAACCTTTTCCAAATTTCTTGCATTGATGCCTGCATCCATTGCACAGACTCCTAATCCATAAACCACAGCGATTTCAGGAGGTTTTCCCCAATCAGTATCTGCTGTTGCATATGCTTCAAGCCTATTTTTCTCCAACCTCCATTTTTTTCTGCCATCCAAATCTTTGATGATCTTATCCACATCTCTCCAACGGCAAAGAGTATCAACAAAACCTTCTCTAATTGCATCTTGAGGCAAAAGCACCACTTTTTCATTAACTATTTCATCAAATTTTTCGCTTGAACATTTACGGTCTTCACTTATTTCGGTTTGCGCCAATTGATACCAATCGTCCACATAGGCCTGGCGTTGTTCTCTATCTGCCTTTGAAAAATCTTTTCTGGATAAAGCCTCGGCAGCGGATTTATATTTGAAAAACCGCCATTCATCAACTCCGAGACCCATTTTATCCAAAGTACCACGGAGAAAGGTACGACCTAGTAAATATCCTTCCAGAAATAGCATTCCCTCTGGATCCAGCAAAATTACATCGGCAACACTGGCAATATGATACTCTGTCATACCAGCGATATCAATAAAAATAACAATTTTCTTCCCCGCCTTTTTAGCTTTCTTCAATTCATTTCTAATCTCCCATGCGAGTTCGGGTGATATTTGTGTTGAAGACAGATTAACAGCGATCACCTTAACACGGGAATCTTCCGTAGCGTATCGCAACCTATTTAAGATATCCATAAACCGGTGAGTATCATGATCAAAGAACCAGAGCTTTTGGTAAGCAACTTTCCCCTTAAGCTCCATTGGAAAGTAATAATTGTTACGACCGAAACCAGAAATAAAGGTGGATTGGTATTCACCCAATCGAATTCCATATGTATTAAATGCTCGATTCTGTTCAGAGTCAAAATGTGATTGGCCCGTAAAACCGAAATTGCCCAGATTTACCCTCAAGCCCACCGTAAAAACATCATCAGAAAAATAACGCCCCACCAAAAACAATCCTCTCACTGGCTCAATCGAAGCTCCCGCACTACATGGAATATCCTTGAGTGTTTCCTTCCGCTGAATGGCGAAATCTCCAAAAACAGTGAACCTGGAGCTACCGAACGGGCGCAAACCGGCATCTACTACACCTTCGAGAGCGCTAGACTCGACGGAAATACTACCAACTGCACCGATTGATATATAACGATTCGGCCGAAATAATCCTCCAAAAGCAAATAATTTGTTCCGATTGAATTCGGAAATATCTCCCTCTGACCAGGTATAGCTTATCCCCACAGAAGCTCCATAATTTCCGACACTTAAATTCAAATTATAATCCCGGACACTTTTCCCTTCCCTTTGCTGCCGAAGTACATTAAATCCCAAACCCCTAAATGATGTGAAAAGTCCCCAATCTTTTATGTCATATGTGTTTGAGTTGTTTGCGGACCAGTAGTATTGCAGATTAAAACCTTTCTGCATTTTGGGATTCGCGGGGTTGGCATATCCATTCAATCCTATTTGATAGGAGCTAGCAGTTCCCCTGAGAAAGAGATTTCTGGAATAATAGGAAGCAAAATTTTGCGCGCAAAATTTTTGAGCAGTTAATATCAAAACCGTTAAAGGGATTAACATCTTTCTTTTCATTTCTTATATCTCCAAATACCACTATTTTCAAAAAATTGGACTTTTGTTTTCCAGCAAAACAAAAAATCTTTCCGACTTCTTTCGCTAGATACTTTTATTGATATACAATATGAGAATCAGTGGGATATAAAAAAAGAGCCAGGAAAAATTTCCTGGCTCTTTTTTATTTGTGGGCGCTGCTGGAGTCGAACCAGCGACCTCCGCCTTGTAAGGGCGGCGCTCTAGACCAGCTGAGCTAAGCGCCCCATGCTGTCATTTACTTTTTTTTGTTTTTTTGTCGCGATATATAATACCTAATGGAATAATAACCAGGTATCCAATCACTAACAAGACGGGTGACAAAGTACGGGTTAAGAAGTCATCTGGATGATCTGGAATTGCCATAAATATATAACCAAAAATCAGTGTTAATACACCTAATATCAATATACCATAGTTTGTTTTCCCCAGAGGAAAATGATATTTCTCTTCAATATGCTTTTTCTTTACTTTTGGCATCGCTAGTCACAATCCTGTTTGATTTAAATGCGAAAAAATTTACACGCTTTAGATAAAGAATGCAAGTTAATATTGTCAATATACTTAAGGATAACAATTGTTTTAGAAAGTTATTAATAGAAACATACACTTTGCTCCTAAAATCGTTCGATTATAAATATTAATGTTTGTTTTGTGTTCATAAATCTTTTATTCTGTAATCATGAAAACGTCACAGATGCAAAAAAGTAAAAATCGTTTTATTATCTTTTCGGACCTTGATGGAACACTCCTTGACCATCATACCTACTCATTTCAACCAGCATCGGAAGCGTTAACAGTCCTCAAAAATTTAGATATTCCGTTAATTTTGACGTCCAGTAAAACCCTTTTAGAGATTCGAGAAGTTCAAACTGAATTAAAGATAAATTATCCTTTCATTATTGAGAACGGCAGCGGCATTTGTTTTCCAAGTGAATCACACTCAGAACTGCAAAATTATGAAAAAATGGACGAAACCTATGTTGATGTTTTGGGTGAGAATTACCCCAAAATAATTGATGATCTAAGAACACTTAGGAATAGATATGAATTTGATTTTAAAGGATTTCATGAAATGTCTGTAGAAGAAGTTATGTCTATAACTGGACTTGACTATGAAAGGGCGAGCAAAGCCAAAAAACGTCTCTGTTCCGAACCAATTAGATGGGAAGATTCTTCTGAAAAGTATCAAAGATTTAAGAATGAACTTCAATTTCTTGGATATAGAATTTTAGTTGGGGGTAGATTTTTGCACATCATGGGTAACTCCGATAAAGGCAAAGCCGCTGTAAAATTACTAGTATACTATCAAGGTAAATTTGAAACGACTAAAATTCAATCAATTGGGGTAGGTGATTCCCCAAACGATATCGACTTATTATCAGTTGTTGATATACCCATCTTGGTGAAGCGACCAGATGGAACTTACATCGATGTTCAAATAGACAAAAAAGTGATATACGCTCCCGGAATCGGACCGGTTGGTTGGGGGAAAGCAGTGAAAATGGTAATCGCCAACAATCCACTATTTGATGAAGATGGTTGAAATATTTTAAGACAAATAATTGCATACGTTCTGATTTTATTTTAATATGATTTTATGTCTCTCTTGAATTCAAATTCGTAAAAAAGTGAGGATATAAAGTGGGTGATTTTTTCCAGAATGGAGTAATTACTACCGTTCATAAAATTAGAGAACGTCCGATCGCAGAATTAGAGAGTGAATTAAAACAATTTTCAAGAACTCGTCCTCTGGCTCTGGTACTGCCTAGTCTCTATTCCGAGTTACAAGGAACCGCCTTACCCAAAATTATAGATGAACTTCAAAAAATAGAATATATTCAGGAAATTGTAATTGGTTTGGACCGTGCTAATAACGAAGAATACGAACACGCAAAAGTATTTTTTTCTCAGCTTCCCCAACATCACCGGGTTATATGGCAAGATGGACCAGGAATGATAAAATTAAACGATATGCTTAAAAACCATGGATTAACAATAGGAGACCCCGGAAAAGGGAGAAATGCCTGGTTTTGTTTTGGGTATGTTCTAGCTGCTGGCCGAACAAGAGTGGTCGCCATCCATGACTGTGATATTCTAACGTATAGTAGAAACTTACTAGCCCGACTTTACTATCCAGTAGCTTATTCGTCGTTCGGATTTAAATATTGTAAAGGATATTATGCAAGAGTTTCAGACAGTTTAAACGGAAGAGTTGTTCGATTATTTATAACACCTCTTTTTCGTTCGCTAAAAAAGATACTTGGTCAATTGGAATACCTTGACTATATGGATAGTTTCAGATATCCACTAGCAGGCGAATTTGCTATGAGTACTGATGTAATGGAGACTACCCGGATCCCCAACGATTGGGGATTAGAAGTGGGTATATTATCGGACGTCTACAGAAATTACGCTTTGAAACAGATATGCCAGGTGGATATTGCGGATAATTATGACCATAAGCATCAGCGCCTATCTGCAGATGATCCGAATAAGGGATTATCCAAGATGACAATTGATATAGCCAAATCCATCTATCGAACTCTTGCGAGTATGGGCGTTGTTTTTTCCGAGGAATTTTTCCGTACTATAAAGGCCACTTACATGCGAACTGCTTTCGACTTTGTTGATAAATACTATTATGATGCCAAAATTAATGGCCTGGCATACGATAGACACTCGGAAGAAGAGAATGTGGAAGTGTTTATTCGAAGCATTATAATAGCAGGTGAACAATTTCTAGCAAATCCTATGGAGGTTCCTCTCATTCCCAGCTGGAGACGCGTGCTAGCCGCTATACCCGAATTCTATGATTTGTTGTTTCGAACCGTTGAAGAGGACAATCACTGACTTTCAATTATTTTCCAAAACAAATATTCTTAATTCTTCGAATTTGGATGAAATGGATTGCATCGTAGATGGTACTTCCAATATCTTATATCCAGTTTTGAAGTGAATCGAGAAATTTTCCAACTCCGGAATATCTTGCGAACCTTTCCATAGTATGTGTTTTCCGTTTGACTTAAGAAAAGGAGCTCCCCAACGATAAAGTTGCTGGACGGATGCAACTGCACGCGTAGTTATGAAATCATACTTTTTTTGATAACCGGAAATTGATATAAGTTGTTCAATCCGGGTATTCGCAACAGAAATACCGATCATTGATAATTCACCGAATACCTGTTTCAAAAAGAGTGATTTTTTTCGAATAGATTCCACTAATATAAATTCAAGATCTGGTCTCAGACTTTTAATTGGGATTGCAGGCATCCCGCCACCGCTGCCAATATCCAACAGCATGGCCCCTTTCTTTATCTCAATCAGGTTTAACAGTACCACCGACGGGAATATGTGGTGTTCCCATAGAAAATCCATATCTTTACGGGATATCAAATTTACCTTTCGATTCCATGATATCAAAAGGTCTATGTATTTTTGTATTATTTGGAATTGGTCTTCCGTTGCTGCGGGATAAATATTTCGAAGAGCTGCAAAATGATCTTTCATAATACATAAAGAATTTTAGTTGGAAAATATCAAACAACCATCTCAAGGAATCAATGCAAAAACGATATCCATTACATTGGTTCCGGTAGGACCGGTATTAATTAGAGCATCTACTTTTTCAAGGAAGTTGTAAGAATCATTTTGATCCAAAAACTGTTGAGGTTTTAGATTGAGATTTTGAGCGCTTTGAAGAATTTCAGGTGAAGCAAATCCCCCTGCGGCATCGGTTGGTCCATCTGTTCCATCTGTCCCACAACTAATAATAAAGTAGGGGAACGTTGAGTTTTTCATAGCAATTAATGAAGCGAGTGCTAGTTCCTGATTTCTGCCGCCCTTGCCCTCCCCACGAATTGTGACGGTGGTTTCTCCTCCTAGCAAAAGGCAAGCCGGCCTTTGTACAGGTAGATTTGTCTCCATTATTTCTTGAACAATTCCCGAAATGACCTTTGCCACTTCTCGCGCTTCCCCCTGGATTCGGCTAGACAATATCTGAGTATTGTATCCCAAGTTTTTTGCGACATCTTCTGCAGATTTTAAAGAAAGCAAATTATTACCTAAGATAATATTACTGATATTATTTAAGGCGGGGTCACCTGGTTTCAGGGTTTCGTTTACTTTTCCTTGTATTCCAAATTGTAAATGAGAAGTTACCTTCTGCGGCATTTTTTCCTGTAGCCTGTATTTCTCTATTATTCCCCAGGCATCTTTAAATGTTGTCGTATCCGCATTTGTTGGGCCAGAAGCAATGGACTCTAGTGGATCCCCAATCACATCGGAAATAATCAGGCTAATACCAGTGGACGGAAAAATTCTACCCGCTAGTTGGCCACCCTTAACCTCCGATAGATGTTTTCGGACAGTATTGATCTCCTCTATGGCTGCACCGCATTCCAACAACAATTTAGAAGTTTCCTGTAAATCCCGTAAAGTAATATTAGACGGTAATTTTTCCAGAAGCGCAGATCCTCCTCCCGAAATTAAACATATTACCAAGTCATTTGATGTTGTTTTGTCTAATATATCAAGTATGGCCTGGGTCCCTGAAAGACCTTTTTCATCGATAATGGGATGTCCCCCCTCAAATATTTGGATATTTTTGCACGGCGCACCATGATTATATTTCACGACGACAGCCCCATCCACCACTCTTTCTCCCAATATTTTCTCTAAGGATTGAGCCATGAAAGCCGATGCCTTTCCAGCGCCTATTACATAAACATTTTGATATTTTGATAAATCAAACCCATCCTCTTTTATGACGAGAGTGTTTCCTTTCAAATAAACATGATTTTTTAATAATTTATTGGGTTTTACTGCATCAATTGCTTCATTTAAAATTCTGAAAGCATTCTCTTTTAATTTCATTTATATCTCCTAGGATTTTAAAAGATGGAAAATTTATTTTCCATTGACACCTAATTGAAAATAAACATCGATCCTCTATATTCAAAAATTTTTAATCCGGTTTGTATGTTAAATAAATTCCGCTTAATACCAATAGCGCCCCAACCATTTGGATCGGACGCAAAATTTCGTCAAACAAAAAATAAGACATGATAATTGTAACCACAGGAATAAAATTTGCAAAAATGGAGACCCTCACTACACCCAGTTTTGAAAGAGCCCGGTTGAGTAAAAAATAAGCAAAGATAGAACCACCAATGGCTAAGTAAACTATATTTATGATAATGAATCCATCAATTTGCATTTTTACCCCGAAAATATATTCCAAAACTGCTGCCGGTAAAAATACAACAGTTGCTACTAGCGTTTGATAATATGTAACCGTTAAGGGACTATATCGTTTAGTAAGTTGTCTTGCGAGTGCATTATACAAACCAGCTGCAACCGCAGCACCCAGAGTAAGTAAATTCCCCAAAAAGGGGATAGGTGCAAGATCAGAAGCTTCTTGCAGTGATACTATGAGGTAAACGCCAATAATCGAAAGCAGGATTCCTGCAAATGAGTATAATGCCGGCTTTTCCTTTAAAATTATCCCTGCAAAAATTATCGCAAACACCGGGATAGTGGCAATGATCAAAGAAACATTGGCCGGTGAGGTGTACTTCACTCCGAACGTTTCAAGGACAAAATATCCTACCGGCTCAACAAAAGTTAATAACAAAAAATATTTAATGTCACCTGGAGAGATATAAAAATACTGTCTTTTCCTTCGATAGATAATTGTTAACGCTAAAAATGCAAGACAATATCTACCAAAAACCAGTTGAAATACCCCTAATCCCCGAAGAGCATATTTCGTAGAAATGAATGTAAGCCCAAATAGGAAACACATCAAAAGGAGTAAACTCAGTTCAGTGATCTTGTTAGATTTCAACTATTCTTGCTCAGGAAATGGCCTGTAAAATAGCAGAGTATTGCCCAAAACTTGAATAAGTTCGGCGCCGGTTTTTTGGCAAATTATATGTGCAATTTCTTCTTTCGTAGAAGGACATCCATCTTGCATCTTCACTTTTACCAATTCCTTGGTGTTAAACGAGTTTTCAAGTGTTGTTATGCCACCTTTTGTCACCCCCTGACGGCCTATCCAGACCTCTGGTTTTATTTGGTTTCCCTTTGCTCTAAGTATACGCTTTTTTTTCCCGGTCAACATTTTTTATAAATTCTCCTTTACTAGTGGGAATTAAAAATTAATTTATAAGAGCGATTCGAAATAATTGATGTTAAATTTAACAGATTAGTCAACAAGATCATTGAAGTATTAATGATTTTATTCATTTGCTTAATTTCAACTCTCCTACCTTAATCAGAAAATTGAAAATGTGGGATGAACTGCAGATAGCCAAACTTGTTCTTGAAGATGGAAGCGAATTTACCGGATACTCCTTTGGAATTCCTAAATCGGTTGCAGGAGAGGTGGTCTTTAATACTGGTATGGTGGGCTATCCCGAAACGTTGACAGACCCCTCCTACTATGGTCAAATACTGGTTATCACCTATCCTCTTATTGGAAATTATGGAGTGCCCTCCATCCACAAAACCGAAGATATAAATTTGACCTACGAATCGAATGAAGCGCAGATCCGTGCACTAATTATCTCCGATTACTCAGACAAATATCATCACTGGTCTGCTTTTAAAAGTCTGGGCGAATGGCTAATTGAGCAGGAAACACCTGCTCTGTTTGGAATTGACACTCGAGCTCTAACAAAAAAGCTTCGGGAATATGGAACTATGCTTGGGAAAGTGTGCTTTGGCGATGAGGATATTGACTTCTATGACCCCAACAATGAGAATTTAGTTGAAAAAGTAAGCCCAAAACAAGAACATGAATATGGTAACGGAGACCAAACGATTGCCTTGATAGATTGCGGATGTAAACATAGTATTCTAAATAGTCTTCTCAAGAGAGGCACAAAAATATTTCGTGTTCCGTGGAATTTCGATCTCTCCAAGGATAGATTCGACGGATTAGTTATCTCAAACGGCCCGGGGAACCCGAAAATGTGCCGCAGAACTATTCATTTTGTCCGTGATGCCATCTCTCGGGAGATACCTATATTTGGCATTTGTATGGGTAATCAACTGTTGGCATTAGCGGCCGGAGCAAATACTTATAAATTAAAATATGGGCATAGAAGCCAAAATCAGCCTGTGATAGAAGTCGACACTAATAACTGTTTAATCACATCTCAAAATCATGGATATGCTGTTGATTCAAACACATTACCTGACGGTTGGGAACCGTGGTTTGTAAATTTAAACGATGGAACTAATGAAGGCATTCGTCATCAATCAGGACTTTTCACGAGCGTTCAATTTCATCCCGAAGCATCTCCCGGTCCGGTTGATGCTGACTATTTATTCGACAGCTTCATAAACCTGGTGCGTACCACATGAGCAAAACGGCAAAAAGGGTTGTCATTTTAGGTAGCTCTGCGCTGAAAATTGGTGAAGCGGGAGAATTCGACTATTCCGGCAGCCAGGCCATAAAGGCGCTAAAAGAAGAAGGTATTTATACCATTCTGATCAACCCAAACATTGCCACCATTCAAACATCTGAACATTTAGCAGATAAAATCTATTTTCTCCCGGTGACACCGTATTTCGTTGAAAAAATAATTGAAAAAGAACAGGCCGAAGCTATTTTGCTTAGTTTTGGAGGGCAAACTGCCCTTAACTGCGGACTGGAGTTGCACCAACAGGGTGTTCTTAAAAAACATACTATTGAAGTATTAGGTACACCTATTCAGGCCATTATTGATACTGAAGACCGGGATAAATTCGTAAAAAAACTAAATGAAATTGGCGTTAATACACCTGTCAGTAGAGCCGCCTCTTCGGCTGACGAAGCAATAGATATTGCAGAACAACTAGGGTTTCCGGTTATTATCAGAATTGCCTATGCGCTTGGTGGACTTGGTTCTGGTGTGTGCAGAAATAAAAAACAACTCGCAAAACTTGCTTCAAAAGCATTTTCCCACACCTCTCAAATACTGGTTGAAGAATATCTGGAAGGCTGGAAAGAAATTGAGTATGAGGTAATGAGAGATCGTTTTGACAACTGTATTACTGTTTGCAATATGGAAAATTTCGATCCGATGGGTATTCACACCGGTGAAAGCATCGTTGTCGCACCAAGTCAAACATTATCCAATGGGGAGTATCACCTTCTTCGTAGGGTAGCTATTCAAGTCATACGGCATTTGGGAATAGTTGGAGAATGTAATATTCAGTATGCGCTAAATCCGAAGACTGATGAATATCGCATCATTGAAGTAAACGCCCGTTTATCCAGAAGTTCTGCCCTTGCATCAAAAGCCACCGGTTTTCCCCTCGCATTTATTGCCGCCAAATTAGCTTTAGGTCATGGACTATTTGAGCTTCCCAATTCCATTACAAAAGTAACAAAAGCGTTTTTCGAACCGGCACTTGATTATGTGGTCGTTAAAATTCCTCGATGGGACTTAAAGAAATTCCGCATGGTGTCCCGAACATTGGGATCTGGTATGAAATCTGTTGGCGAGGTAATGGCAATAGGTAGAAAATTTGAAGAGGCACTGCAAAAGGCCCTCCGAATGTTAGAAATTGGAGCGAAGGGTTTGGTGTGTAACAATGGATTAAATTTTGAAAACCTGAACCGGTCAATAAAAGAGCCGACCGAGGAAAGAATATTCGCCATTGCAGAGGCAATCGAGAAGAGATATGAGATTGATAAGATTTACAAACTATCGCATATCGACAAATGGTTTCTGTATAAAATTGAAAATGTTGTGAAGGTTAAAACCGAATTAACGAAAATCAACATCCAATCCATTTCAGCTGAGTTACTTTTACACGCAAAGAAAATTGGCTTTTCCGATGAGCAAATTGCGATCCTGACAGGCAGCAAAGAGAATCAGATAAGAAATCACCGCAATAAATTCGGAATCAAACCTTCTGTTAAGCAGATAGACACATTAGCTGCAGAATATCCCGCATTAACAAATTACTTGTATCTATCCTATAACGGGACTGAGGATGATTTAGATGTTAAACAGGAGAACTCTGTTATTATCCTCGGTTCGGGTGCTTATCGGATAGGCAGCTCCGTCGAATTTGATTGGTGTTGCGTAAATGCTGGTATCACTCTTCGAGATAATGGATTTAATACAGTAATGATTAATTATAACCCTGAGACTGTGAGTACCGATTACGACGAATTTGACAAACTCTTTTTTGACGAAATAAGTGCTGAAACGGTTTATGAGATTTATCAGAAATTACGTCCTTTGGGTGTTATCATCTCCATGGGGGGACAAGTCCCAAATAATCTGGCGATTAAATTACATAAAATGGGTATAAAAATTCTTGGTACCTCTCCAGAAAATATTGACATGGCAGAAAATCGTGGAAAATTTTCTTCACTATTGGACAGCCTTGGGGTCGATCAACCGGAATGGAAAGAGTTGGTATCTTTAGAGGAGGCATATTCCTTTGCCCAAAAAGTCGGATATCCGGTTCTGGTACGTCCATCCTATGTTTTGAGTGGTGCGGCGATGGCGGTTGCTTCAAATGATGCAGAACTAACCAGGTTTCTGGAGAAAGCAGCGCTGATTTCACCAGAACATCCAACGGTCATGAGTAAATTTATCGAAAATGCCAAAGAGATTGAAGTGGATGCTGTGGGTAGAAACGGAGACCTGCTTGCTTATGCGATCTCCGAACATGTTGAAAATGCCGGTGTTCATTCAGGAGATGCTACCCTTGTTCTGCCTCCCCAAAGAACCTACTTTGAAACCATTCGACAGGTGAGGAGAATCTCAAAAAATATTGCCAAGGCCCTGTCAATTAATGGTCCCTTCAATATTCAATTTATTGCAAAATTTAATGAGGTGAAGGTTATCGAGTGTAATTTGCGGGCATCCAGAAGCTTCCCATTTGTGTCAAAAATTCTCAACCACAATTTCATTGATATTGCCACAAAGGTAATCGTGGATAAACCAGTCGAAGAAATAGATATCTCCCTATTCAAATTAAACTATGTTGGGGTAAAGGCTCCCCACTTTTCGTTCACAAGGCTTGAAGGAGCTGACCCGACCCTGGGTGTTGAAATGGCTTCAACGGGCGAGGTGGCGTGTCTAGGAAGCGATTTTGATGAAGCATATTTAAAAGCTCTGATTTCGGTCGGATATAGATTTCCGATCAAATCGGTGCTGCTATCAACAGGCTCAATTGAATCGAAGGCTGATTTGCTTGAAAGTACACGCCTGATGAAGAATCTTGGAATTAAATTTTTTGCTACCCGCGGGACTGCAAAATTTATGGCGACGAATCGTATTCATGCAGAAATCCTTCATTGGCCGCTTGAGAAAAAAGAACCAAATGCTGTTGAATTTATTAAAAAGGGAGCAATCGATCTGGTCATTAATATCCCAAAAAATTATCAGGAGCAAGAACTCACAAATGATTATATTATCCGTCGCGTGGCCGTGGATCACGGTGTACCTTTGATTACAAACAGACAAATTGCAATGCGCTTTGCAGAAGCAGTTTCAAGGATAACCTTAAGTGATTTGGAAATCAAGAGCTGGGATGAATACTAAATTTTGATTTTTCCGACATCTCGTCCTATCGAGAGCTTTAAAAAGAAATATTCGGAATTAAACCGTCGTTATTGTCACCAATGGAAAATGGTGAATATTATGTTTACCTTCAAGATAATTATTTTCTGATGAAATAAGTCGAAAGCTTTTTCAACATTTTACAATGAATATTTTAGGCATATCCGCATTTTATCATGATTCGGCGGCATGTATCGTTAGAGATGGAGAAATTATTGCCGCAGCTCAGGAGGAAAGATTCACGCGGAAAAAACATGACCATCGCTTTCCTGGAAATGCGATTGAATATTGTCTAAAAGAAGCTGGCATAGGTATAAACCAGTTTGATTATGTTGCTTTTTATGATAAACCTTGGCTGAAATTCGAAAGACTACTGGAAACCTACGTAGCCTTTGCCCCAGCGGGGTTGAGATCTTTTTTAATGTCAATGCCTCTGTGGTTAAAAGAAAAATTGTGGATGGGGGATTTAATAAAAAAGGAAACTGGCTACGAAGGAGCGCTCTATTACCCGGAACATCATCAATCCCATGCGGCATCAGCATTTTATCCTTCTCCGTATGAGAGAGCCGCTATTCTCACGATAGATGGTGTGGGGGAATGGGCTACTGCCTCGTGGGGAATTGGGAATAAGAATAAGATAGACCTCAAATTCGAATTAAAATTCCCTCACAGCCTGGGTTTACTTTACAGCGCCTTTACTTACTATACCGGATTTAAGGTAAATTCCGGAGAATACAAGGTGATGGGGTTGGCCCCCTATGGAGAACCAAAATATGTAAGTCTGATTTTAGATGAATTGATGGATCTGAAAGAAGACGGGTCATTTCGTTTGAATATGAAATACTTTAATTATTGTCAGGGATTGACAATGACTTCCGGTGCCTTTTACAAATTATTTGGCGGAGTACCGCGCAAACCAGAATCAAAATTAACCCAACGGGATATGGATTTAGCCCGTTCTATCCAGGATGTGACGGAAGAGATTATGTTGCGTATGGCACGTCATATTAATAAAGAAACCGGTGAAAAGAATCTTTGTTTAGCCGGCGGTGTGGCACTCAACTGTGTTGGTAATGGAAAAATACTGAGAGAAAAAATATTTGAAAATATCTGGATTCAGCCTGCAGCAGGGGATGCCGGAGGCTCTCTGGGTGCTGCACTGTTTGTCTGGTACCAGGTTCTCAACAATCCCCGATACGGCTCCGCGGATGATCGTCAATTTGGATCTTATTTAGGGCCGGCTTTTCAGAACGGTCAAATTGAGTCCTGGCTTAAGGAGAATCAATATCCTTATTACAAGTTTGACGATGCGGAAATTTCAAAACTGACTGCAAAATTAGTCGACAAAGGAAAGGTGGTGGGTTGGTTTTCCGGTAGAATGGAATTTGGCCCTCGTGCTCTTGGAAGCAGAAGCATTATTGGTGATGCGCGAAGTCCCAAAATGCAGTCCATCATGAATTTAAAAATAAAATACCGTGAGTCCTTCAGACCTTTTGCACCCTCATGTCTCGAGGAAAACGTCTCGGATTATTTTGAAATTGACCGTGAATCGCCCTATATGCTTTTGGTGGCTCCGGTGAAAGAAGAACGCCGGGTGAAAATGACCGCCGCACAAGAAACATTATTTGGCATAGACAAATTGAACGTGCCACGCAGCGATATTCCTGCCATCACCCACATCGATTATTCTGCCCGGATTCAGACGGTTAATCAAAAAACCCATCCCAAATATTATGATTTGATATCCGAATTTAAAAAACAAACTGGCTATGGAATCATTATTAACACCTCGTTTAATGTTCGTGGTGAACCGATTGTTTGCACACCGGAGGATGCCTATCTCTGTTTTATGCGGACTGAAATTGATGTGTTGGTTATTGAGAATTTCCTCTTGTACAAAAACGAACAACCGGAATTAAAAGAAGAGAAGGATTGGCGAAACATTTACGAACTTGATTAATGAGCAGAAAATGCAAAAAGAACCACCCAAAACAAAAAAAGAGCTTCGAAAATTTGGGTTGATAATGGCTTTCCCATTATTTTTGATTACCGGAATTTTATACTGGCGTCAAAAACCGGCCATGCTTTATTTTCTGGCAGTTGCCATCTTTTTCCTGCTGAGTGGATCATTTTTTCCGAAGATTCTGGCACCGGTAGAAAAAATCTGGATGAGGATCGCTGAATTTCTTTCCATAATCATGACCAAAGTGATTCTCACCTCAACTTTCTATGTTGTCATCACACCGGTTGCTCTGTTCTTGCGATTGATTGGAAAAGATGTTCTAGAAAAGAAATTTGATTCTAACCAAACCAGCTATTGGGTTCCTGTTGAACCGGATGGCCCGTGCAGCAGACCGGAAAAACCCTATTAATTATAAATTTCGCCGGTAAAAAGTTAAATAATGTGTATCTTCATTTTCCATTTACTCTGGTTTTTTGTAATTTTGATTTGCAGAAATCGGAATGCATAAGCGTGATGCTCGTTCTTAATTTTAATGAATCCCAACAAAATTGAATATGCCTAAAATTAAAGTTTTATCGCCAAACATTGCCAACAAAATTGCCGCGGGAGAGGTGGTTGATCGTCCGGCATCTGTAGTAAAGGAGCTAGTCGAAAATGCAATTGATGCGGAAGCCAAAAAGATTGCGATCGTAGTCTCACAATCTGGTAAGGAGTTAATTCAGGTAATTGATAATGGTATCGGGATGTCCGAAGAGGATGCAATAATGGCATTAGAAAGACATGCTACAAGTAAAATTTCTGATGTTCATGATCTGGATCGAATTCTCACGCTGGGCTTCAGGGGAGAGGCTCTTCCCAGCATCGCATCGGTTGCCAGATTGGAAATTAAAACAGGATCAAAAAACGCGGGGTTGGGGACATACCTGTTTTTGGAAGCCGGAAATATTGTTAAGAAAAATTCTATCGGCGAAATTAAGGGAACAACAATTGCCGTAAAAAATTTATTTTACAACACACCTGCGAGACGTAATTTTTTGAGAGCCGATTCAACAGAACTGAGCCACATACTAAAAGTACTAAAACGTTTTTTCCTTTCTTATCCGGATATCCACTTTACGTTTATAAATAATGGAGAAGAAACTTTCGATTTGACGCCTGCTTCTCAGGATGAACGTATTATTCAACTATTTGGTGAAAATTTTTATAACTCATTAACCTATATTCGTGAAGAACTAAATGAAATATCCTTGGAGGGATATATTTGTAAGCCTGACAATGTCCGTGCCAACACAGAAAATCAGTTCATTTTTTTGAACCGAAGAACTATCATTAATCGAAGTCTCAGCCATGCTGTATTACAGGGCTACGGAAACTTGATGGAGAGATCACGTTATCCTCAGTTTATATTATTTCTAAATATTCCTCCCCATTTCGTAGATGTAAATGTTCACCCCACCAAAATGGAAGTTCGTTTCGCAAACGAACGTGTTATCTATCACTTGTTCCTATCTTCAGTACGAAAGTCGATTCAAAGTGCTGGAGCAATTCCCGAATTCTCCATAAAACCGGGAGAAACTGCCCGAAGAGAAATTCAAAAATATTTTCAATCGCATCGAAAAGCCCGGGATATTTCTTTTCATGGTGATAGCTTCATTGGTACTAAGCGTGATTCCAAGGCTCAGACAGAAATTTATTTTTATGCAAACTCTGGAGAAGATGACACCAATGATTCTGCACCAAAAAAAGACGCGGAGACTTCCTCGCGAGAAGAAATCCCTCAAGCCAATTTGTGGCAAGTACACAATCGGTATATCTTTGCACAAATAAAAAGCGGATTAGTAATTATAGACCAGCATGTGGCACATGAACGAATTCTTTTTGAAAAGATCCTTTCCTACCTAGAGGAAAATAGAAATGTACCTTCACAGCAACTGTTATTCCCTCAAACACTTGATTTGGCCCTGGAGGATTATCTAATTTTTAAAGATATAGCTGATTGGCTAGAAAAAATTGGATTTTCGATTACAGAGTTGAGCGGAAGAACTATTGTAATTGAGGCCATTCCAGGTGACGTGAAGGTTGGACATGAAAGTAAAATCTTAGTAGAGATTATTGACTACTACCGAGAAAACGAGGGAGAAAAATATAAACCCCATGAGAAAATAGCGGCAGCTTTTTCCTGCAAAAACGCTATCAAATCAGGCGAAAAACTATTGCTGGAAGAAATGAATTCCCTTGTGGATCAACTATTTGCCACTAAAGAACCTTACTTTTGTCCTCACGGTCGCCCTGTTATAGTAACTTTTGGCTTGGAGGACTTGGACAAAAAATTTAAACGAATTTGAAGTTCTTCCCCAAATGAATCGTCCGAAAACATTTGTATTGGTACTAGTGGGTCCTACTGGTATTGGAAAAACATCGGTTGCGCTGTCCATTGCAGAAAGAATTTCCTGTGAAGTTCTTTCTGCCGATTCTCGACAAATATATCGGTACATGGATATTGGTACTTCAAAACCTTCAAAGGAAGAATTAACCAGGATTCCTCACCATTTTATTGATATTGTGGATCCTGATGAAGACTATAGTTCCGGTCAATTTTCAGAGCAAGCGCGTGTGACTATTCAAGAGATTCTTTCCAGGGATAATCTTCCTGTTGTTGTGGGGGGATCAGGTCTGTATATTCGCGCCTTGTTGGAGGGATTCTTTGGCGTTGACTACAGAGATGAAAAAATCAGAAAACATTTGATGAGACATTTGGAAGAAAAAGGAGCTTTGGCGCTTTACAACGAGCTTGAAAGGGTTGATCCCAACTATGCAAAAGATATTCATCCAAACAACGCAAAAAGAATTATTCGCGGTCTTGAAATTTATTATATTTCAGGAGAATCTGCTTCTGCACTACACGAACAGAAAGATCCGGCTCCATTCGCATGGATGAAATTTGGACTTAACACAGAAAGAAATGTGTTGTATAAGTTGATTGATAATCGCGTAGATACCATGTTCAGGAAAGGATTTGTCGAAGAGGTAAAACAACTTCTAGCAAAAGGTTACTCTCCTGATCTTAATTCTCTTAACTCCGTCGGATATAAGGAATTAATTCAATTCCTCGAAAATAAGATTGACCACACTGAATGTGTTAATCGAATTAAGCAAAATACCCGGCGATATGCAAAACGTCAGCTGACGTGGTTCAGAGCGGAAAAGGATATTCATTGGATCTCGATTCAACCGGAAGTGGATCATGTCTCCGATATTGCTATGGTGATCGTTCAAAAATTTGAGTCTTCTAAAAAAAAGATTTGAATGGACAAACTCATATCATGAAGAAAGAATTGAACGATGTGATTTTTATAATCAACCCGATTTCGGGACCCATTAAGAGACCGGACAAACTCATTTCTTTAATAAATGATTTCTGGAAAAATTCCGGGGTCAAATATTGTATTAAAAAAACCGATCATCGTGGCCATGCAATTGAGTTGGCAAAAGAGGCGGTCGTAAAAAAAGTGGATATGGTGGTTGCTGTTGGGGGAGATGGGACTATCAATGAAATCGGCAGGGGTTTAGTCGGCTCGGATACGGCATTAGGTGTGATACCGACTGGTTCTGGCAATGGTTTTGCGAGGAATTTTGGCATCCCGCTACAAATTAAATCTGCCACAAAATCTGTAATCAACCCCTGCTTCAGGAAAATCGACGTTGGTAAGATAAATGGTCATCACTTTTTAAACGTAGCCGGAATTGGACTCGATGCCGAAATTAGTGCACATTTTGACCGGTTCGGATTCCGTGGTCCTCTTCCTTATTTCATCGTTGGGTTACAGCAGTTTTTCAAATACAAACCTGAAACCATGACCTTGGCTTTAAACAACAACCACAAAATCGAATGTCAACCAATGTTATTAAGTATTGCGAATGCTCCCCAGTTTGGAAACGGCGCGATTATTGCCCCCAATGCCATACCCGATGACGGTTTATTAGATATTTGCATTTTATCAAGAGTTTCGAGTATCAAGGCAATTTCAAACATTAAGAAATTGTTTGATGGAACCATAGACCAGGTGGATGAAATGAAAATATTCCAATCTCCAGGAGTTTTGATAAATAGAAAAAGAGAGGGTTATATTCATACGGACGGCGATCCTCATTTTGAAACCCCGAATATTGTCATTGAAGTACTAAATAAAAGTTTAATTATTGCCGTACCGAAAAATAACGGTGTAGAGTAAAAATAATTCAAGAACTAGTCTCTCAGTGAGTGACTTCGAGTAGTACGTTTAAATACTTAACTTTATAAAGGGCTTTATAAAATGCTGAAATTCTTTTTGGACTAAGTAATTTACCCAGAAAATACAGAAAATATTTCCTTCGGACTTACTTTTTTATCAAATACCAGATTTCCCAATTTATACATGCGCATTGCAAAAATTAGTATGATAACGGAAGTGACAAATAGAATAGCAATCGAGATAACATAATCAAGGTATGGAGGCTGGCCAATAGGAGTCCGCAATACCATGAATGTTGGAGTTAGAAATGGTATGAAGGACATAATTTTGACAAATGTTGAGTTGGGAGAATCTAAGACAATAATGGCCAAAACAATAGGAAAGATCGACAGCACCCACATAAGCTGTTTAATGTGGTGTGCCTCTACCTCTGATGAGAACATGGAGCCTATTCCGATAAAAATTGAAGAGAAAAATAGAAAACCCAAAGCATAATAAATCACAAAAATACCGGCGTTTTCAACAGTCAAAAAACCTATCTTCTCCAGGGGGACAAAATCCAGATAGATTATTAGTGCTACTAAGACCATCCAAATCAGAATTTGGAATAATCCCAACAATCCTAAGCCAACAATTTTTCCAACTAAAAAGACTCCTGAATTTACGGTTGTAAGAACCATTTCAATCACCCGATTTGTTTTTTCTTGAATAACATCTCGGAGAAGAAAACCGCTCGACGTAAAAATACTAATAAATAAAAATAACATCACAATGATCGGGCCTAAATAGGTCGTAAAAACATTAAATTGTTTCTTTTCGTGACCAGCGAATCTTAATTCCCTTACTTCCACTGGCTTTAACCAGTCATAAATTTTTGAGGTCGTGATCCCCTCCTCGCGCATTCTTTCTTCTAATAAAAGCATTTGTAATGCTTGTTTTAATCTATCGATCCTCAGAAAATTGATTGGAAACCGTGAATGGAATTCTACAATACCATTTCTAAATAGGGCTGGTTCAATTACTATAAAGGCTTGAATTTTCTTTGAACTGAGAAAACTATCAGCTTTTGCCATTACCAGTGACTTAATTGATGAATCTGTTATGGACTTTAGACGAGCATACTCCATCGCAGCGAGATCCCTTCCTTCTCTTGCTGAGTGTAGCTGTTGGTAGGTTTCTTTTAAAAGACGTTCTCTCGTGTTGGATTCCGGCCTCAAGAAAATGTATTTCCTACGTTCTTTTATTTGACTGTATGCCGTATCCAGACTGTCAAGTTCATTTTTCAATTGATGCTGTCTGTCAAAATAATTTGCCAGTTTCAACGATGTATCAGCTACAACCTTTGATAATTCTACCGGACTGGACGAATCATCAACCATTAGTGAATCATTCAGCCGATCGGCTAACAACTGATAATATTTTGTAGAATCAAACTCAATTATTCCAACGGCTCTCAGATGGCTAAGATTTGATTGTTGATAAAAAAATGGGGGAAGCAACAAAATTGCAGCGAAAAAAAGCGGTGTTACAAAAGTTGCCACTATAAAATTTCTCATTTTAAAGTGTTGCCAGAATTCCCAACTGATCACAGAAAAAAATTTAAGCATCTATAATTCTAATTCCCATTTTGAATTACATCATTAAATATATCATTCAGGCTAGGTCGCTTTACCTCAATTTTGGAGGCATTTACGGTATTAATTATTTCCCCAAGTATTTCTTTTGGGGTGATTTTATCATCCACAAATAGCTTGGCAGTCTGTTTTTCTATCAGGAACTTTTTAACTCCTTTAATATTTTTTAAAGCTCTTAGGTTATTATCAGTTTCCACTATTACGAGATGGGCTCTAAAATTATCCCGTACTTTTTCAATGCTCCCGTTCAATTCTATTTTTCCATTATAAAGAAATAAAATGTCGTCACATAACTTCTCAGCTTCGTTAATCTGCTTTGTGGCTATAATAATATTTTTGCCATCTCCCCTAAATTGATTTATGGTTTTTTGGAGCAAGTTTTGGTTTAACGGATCCATTCCTAAAAAAGGCTCATCCAATATTAAGATTTGAGGATTGTTTAATATAGAAACCAGGAGATAAAGCCTTTGCTTCAAATTTACCGATAGTGTGCCTACCGGTGAATCAATAAAATCGATCATATCAAATCTATCGAGCAATCTAATTGCCTCAACATGGGCTTTTTTCCATGACATATTCTTAAGCTGACCGTAGTAGCATAGCACTTGTAATAATTTTTGTTTCTGAAAAACACCTCTTTGTTCTGGTAGATACCCTATTACTTTTCTAACATGTGGACTCATTTGTTTCTCATTAAACAGAACCATTCCGGAATCCGGTCTGACAATATCCAAAATTATACGCACAAGGGTGGTTTTGCCGATATCTTTTGAGCCTAAAATTCCCGTTACTTTTCCCGGACTTGTATTGAACGAAATATCCTGAAAAATAATTTCTTCGTCTAAGGATTTTGATATATTTTCTACAGCAATTTCCATTATTTGAAATCCATTATGCGAATTTTGCCTGCCCCTAAATTGGAGAGCTCACCCATAAATTCTTTAGAAAGTTTTTTCGGCACTCTAACCGAAATGGTTGCCTCCATATTATCATACAAATTAGTTATTACTCCGTAATATTTTTTTGTAAGTCGATGAAATTTACCCACAAAATTATATGGACAAATAACAGATATTGTATCGTAGAAAATAACTCTTTTTGTTCCCGCCATGGTGATTGTTTCTTCAGCGGTTTGGCTATAAGCTCTTTTAAGTCCTCCGCGGCCTAATTTTTTTCCTCCAAAAAACCTGGTAACTATCAAGACTGTTTGGATTAGACTGTGTTTTTCAAGCCTCGATAAAATGGGTCTACCTGCGGTACCATATGGTTCACCATCATCATAAAACCGGAATTGGTTTTCGTCAATTCTATAGGCGAAACAATTGTGTGTAGCGTCAAAATATTTTTTTCTAGTCTTCTCAATAACTACTTCCGCCTCCTTTGCAGATACCGCTTTGGATATACTCCCAATAAAAATAGAGCGGTTTATTTTGAACTCCTTATTAAGGTTTCTGCCAATTATAAATTGATGAGAATCTTTCATTTTCGATAATAAATTAAATGTGACTATTTTTCAATATCGCCTTTTAAGGACTATTCCACAACAGATAAATCGAATTTTTGATCGCCGAATGATACTTCTTCTTTAAATTGTTAATTTCCATTTGAATAATCAATTTTTATCTTTAAAATTTTAGGCAACTATTGCTACCGGAGCCACATTCATGAAAATAACTTTTTATACCATACTTATTCTATTTTATATCTTCATCTCCTGTACCAAATATAACGAAGAAAGAGCAATAGAAAATCTCCGAAAGTTGGAATATACCAGAAATTCAGAATCCTCAAACTTTCCTTCATGGTTAAACGATAAAAATCCCCTAATTCGAAGAAAAGCCGTTGAAACCTTAGGAAAAATTCAAGATACAGCCAAAGTGGTTTTAATCGCTAATCGGTTAAATGATGATGACATTTCTGTTCGCAAAGCAGCCGCATTTGCACTTGGCCAATTATACTCTTCTCAGAGCGAAGATTATTTACTGGAAGCGGTTCAGTTGGACAGAACGGAAAGTGTTCGAATAAAAATTGCGGAAGCACTTGGTAAATGCGGAACATATAAAAGTTCTTCCGTTCTAAAAGATTTTTTGGAAAGCGACAATAGGAACTATGAAAAAATTGCCTCCCTGGCATGTGGTATATTGGCCTACCGGGGGAATCCGCTATACGAAAACACTTTTCCTTTAGAATTACTTTTGAACACCTCAAAAAATCCTGACGTTAGGTGGCATGCTGCATATGGTCTCTTTAGAATAGGAACTCCTTCATCCTTAATAAATGTTTTCCGAGAAATAAAAAATCCTGATAATCCATTAATACGGTATTACGTGATTAAAACAATTTCCGGCTTAATTTCAGTCATGAATTCCGAAGAGTTTAAAAAATATAAAAATGATCCAAGTATGATTGAAGATGTAAGACTGGCGAACTCTTCAGACTTTTTTGACATCATTGCAAAAATGTTAGGTGATGAAAGCTGGATCGTAAGAGTTGCCGCTTTACAATTAATCAAGATTTTAGAGAAACCGTTCTACCGTGATGAAATTTTAGATGCTACTAAGGACTCCCATCCATACGTAAAATTAGAGGCCATCCGAACATTAAAAAATTACTCCAACAGGACCGTTCAACAGGAATTGAGACGAATATACTTTTCGGATGAGGACTGGAGAATTCGCGGTGAAGCGCTCATACTTTTAGCGGAGCTAAATCCTTCTCTTGCAATCGATTTTATTGAAAAAGATTTTCAAAATACAGAATGGCCAAAAGGCTATTTTGCAAATAAAGCTCTTGGTCTAATTCGAGACGAAAAAATTAGAGATAAATCGACTTCACTTCTTATCAACAGCATCAACAATTCGAAAGGTGCAGAGGTTGTACTTGCGCTTGAAGCGCTTGTCGACCGACCAGAGGTTCCTATGGAATTATTTCTGGAGCAAATAGACAAGGGAGATCCTGTAATCACAACAATTGCAGCAACTCATTTAGCACACCGAAAAGATGCTAGATCAGTTGAACCATTAATTAATGCATACAAGAATTTTTCTGCACCTCGTGATGTGGGGGCAATGGAAGCGATTATAGTATCATTAGACAGTATTCGAAGTCCCCGGGCTGCTCCATTCCTTAGAGATGAGCTCAAGAACCCATACCCCACAATTAGACAGAAGGCGCGTACGGCACTTGAAAATATTTCCTCAACAAAAATTCATGCGCTGCCAGAGGTTGAAAATGCCTCACGGATGAAATGGAATTTTGCACCTGCTGATCCCAATTTAAAACCCAAGGTTAGAATCAATACATCAGCCGGAAGTATAACCATAGAACTTTACCCTCATAAAGCCCCTGTTACTGTCGCAAATTTCCTTTCACTGGCAAAAAGTGGCTTTTATGATAAGCTATTTTTTCATCGTGTTGTTCCAGGATTTGTGATTCAGGCTGGCGACCCACGCGGTGATGGGTGGGGAGGACCAGGTTATACAATTCCCTGCGAATATAATGATATTCCATTTAAGCGAGGAACGGTTGGTATGGCACATGCTGGTAAAGATACTGGCGGAAGCCAATTTTTTATAACCCAAACCCCTCAACCTCATTTAGCAGGTCGATATACTGGTTTCGGTGACGTTATCGATGGTATGGGTGTTGTCGACACCATTATGCTGTTTGATTACATTATGAATATTGAAATTCTAACAGAACTCCCTACAGCCAAATAAAATTGATTATTCAAAATAAATGAATCATCTAAAATACAAAATAAGGAGGTTCGAAATGAAGAATAAATCCATTATTTTCTTCGTCAGTTTTATTGTTTTCTTTTTTATCCAAATTGCAGTCGCTCAGGATGATATGGTCGAGGAATCATCTACAAATAAATTGTTTCCTCGGAATATCTCTTTCAGCGTTGATACTACTGAATATAACCTAACTATCACAGGAACAGCAGTTCGGAAAAAAATGATATTCAAGGTATACGGGATGGCTCATTATATGCAGGAACCCCCTAGTGGCTCAGTACAGGAAGTAATCAATGCGATCTTATCTTCTGAGGCAGCAAAACAATTAACACTAGATTTTGCCAGAGATGTCAGTCCGGATAAAATCCAAGGCGCTTTTCGGGATGGTTTTAAGAAAAATGCAAACGATGAAGAATTGAAGGCCATTCAAACTGATTTAGATAATTTTATTGGATACTTCTCCAAAGAAATAAAAGAAAATGAGCACTATATCTTTCGGTGGCTTTCTGATGGAACACTAATTTCTATCATTCAGGAAGAAGAATTTCCGTCAATACAAAACAATACATTGGCTAAGATTCTTTGGAAGATCTGGTTCGGCAAACATTCAATTGTTGACGAAAAAAAATTGGTTTCTCTCCAAATTAAAAAATAATTTATTACATAAGGCGTATTCAGAATTTTATAAATTAAATACAATTCAACATTAAATAATCATTCGATGGAATTTTTGAGGTTCTCGCATTGAAGTTCACTCGTATTTTATGTAGTTTAATCCTGCTTTTCTCGATAGATGCCTTATCTCAAAACAACGACTCACTTTCCTATTTTTTGTTAAAAGGAAATGAGGCCTACAATAATTTTAGCAATGATTTGGCCTTAATTTTTTTTTCCAGAGTATTTAGTATTGATAGCAATCACTACGAAGCTGCGTGGAAAATGTCCCGCGCCTACGTAGACATTGGTGAGACTATTAAAGAAGACGAAAAACGAAAACAATTCTATTTAAAAGGAAAAGAATTTGCTGAATTAGCAATCGAAATTGATTCAACCGGTGCAAAAGGATATTTATCAGCTGCTATTTCAATCGGTAGAGTGGCTCTGGATGCAGGTAAAAAGGAACAGGTGAGATTATCGAAAGAAGTAAAGTTGATGGTTGATAAATCACTTGAACTGGACCCCGATGATGATATAGCATGGCACGTTTTGGGCAGATGGAACAGAAAAATGGCCACTTTGGGATGGCTTCAAAAAAGGTTTGCTGATATTTTCTTAGGAGGAATTCCCAAAGATGCTTCTGTTGAGAATGCAAAAAACTGTTTTATTAAAGCCATCGAGTTAAATTCTTCCAGTGCAAGACATCACCTTGAATTAGGAATTACCTATGAAAAGCTGAATAAAAAAAATCTTGCCGTTCATGAATACAAGATCGTATTAAGTTTACCCATTTCGGATGCTGATGATCATATCCTCAAGGAATATGCCCAACAAAGGTTGGAAAAAATTAATTAGACATATTAATCAATCCATCGACTTCTAGCCCTTGCTTAGATATTGTGTTTAAACACAGTTCATTGATTTCCAATTCCAGAAGCTTACATACGAATAGGTAGCCAAACGAGTGTTGGAATTTTTTAGAAATCAGATCGTAAATTTGGCAATTTCGAAAAAGATTCAATTTGGAATAAATATGATCAATAAATCTAATAATAATTTAAAAAAAACTTATTATAATTATTATTATCATGTGAAAAGTGTTAAAAAGGATGGAAATTTGATGTAAATATAAAAAGCAGGTGTAAATAATATGTTAATTAAAAAACTTAAGATGAAAAAAAATTGTTTAGAAAAAGAACTCTTAAAATAAAGGATTCCTTTTTTAACAAGTTATGAACATAAAAATTACAAAATTCAAGAACATACCAACAAAATTGTTTAAAGTTATTAACAATTTTCATATCTAATTCTACAGGAAGTGGAAAGAAAAAAAGAGCCTGAAATTTTTCAGGCTCTTTTGGCAATCGCAATGACCACTTAGGAGGAGGGATAGTAGTAGATTGCGTGTAGTATTTACTTTATGATTTTTCTATATATTCACTCAAAAAGATCATTTTGAATAAAGAGATAAAATATTAACAAGAGCAGGTTTTGTTTTGAGTCTGAAAAATCCGAAAGTTCTTCTAAAAATGTCCACCATCACATCTACAAAGATGTATATAAAAGGAATAGCGATTATCAGAATAAAGAAAATATTTAAAACCTTTAATACCATTTTACTCCTCTGCTTATTTTGATGGTGAATACGGTAGATGATATAAGAAAGTTACAAACAAATGTGAAATTGTATTTTAATGGAGGAGAAATGGGGATTATTGCATCTAGTTAGGATGTAAAAAATAACATTTATATAAAGGTATTGTAAATTAAGAACAACTGTAATGTTATGTTAACGCCTAAGGGTTTATTTACAGGTAGATGGCTTCACGACATATATAAGCTCTCAGCCGCTGCTCAAAATCTGAGCCGCGGCAATTTTTATTTAACTGGGTAACGGGATTGATTTAATAATTTTAGAATTTGTCTGTAACCAAATTGAAATCTCTAAATCTTAACATGGCGTCGTAAGCATCCTTGAAAAAATCCTTGCCTACGGATGCTTTTACACACCCCCTCATAGTGAACGCCGCGGTCCCGACATAAGACCGCGGTTTATTTTTCCAATTTGAAATTGAATAAAATGGCGGGGTTGATTTAATCGCTAAATTGGATCTGAGCTCTAATAAATTGACGCTTGTTTCCAAAAACTGTATCCAAACCGCTGCCGAGTACTGTCGCATCAGGAATACTTATTTCTTGGTATTTTAAAGCTATACTAAGAAGCCGGGAGATGTTATAATTTAGCAGCAGAAACCATTTATAACCTCTAGCATTAATCAAAACATTGCGGAAATTGCCAGGTAGATCAGCCTCAAATTCGTAAATTCTGAGATCATAATCAGGAACATCGAATTGTGTCCACCGACCTTGAACAAAAAACTTATTATTTGGCCGATATCGGGCGTCGAAATATACGCTTAGACCATAATCTTTCTTTCCATTTATTGAATTAGGCTCAGCTAACCAACTGACCTCCAGACGCTGGGTGAGTCTTACAGCAGATGTAATTTTCTCTATCGATTGAAATCTTAAAATACGCGTTTTCATTTGATTTGAAATATCAAGTTCACCCTCACGGGTTCTCTGAGTATATCGCAATAATAGATAAAGGTTGTGTATTGGTTTTGTCACCTGAATCTGTAAACTTTGTCTTAAAAATGGAAATCGGAACGTTAATCGGTTCGGCTTTGAATAATGATAATATCCTGATAATTCGGTATGATCTAAGAAGTTTGTTGAAAAAGTAAAGAAATAGGCATGTTCATTATTTGGCGATTCACTAATATTTCCAAAGGACCTTCCATGAAACGACCAGAAATTTGGATGATAGTTATAAAGAATAAATCCATACAAAAAATGCTTACCTTTTAAGATAAGAGAGTTTTGAAGTGCGGGATACTTTCCGTTCATAAAAGCCATTTCGCCTTGCATCCGCAGCATACCACTTTGAAAAGAGTAGAATCCGGACATGTAGTTATTATTAGGATTGAAAAAATTGTTGCCGATTTTTAGCGGATATGAATATTTGACGGATGCTCCGAGCAAGCCCAATTGAATGGAAGAAAAATCTTTGCCTATTATTCCGCAAAGAATTTTTTCGGAAAAGACATTTTTCCTTAAAATTTCACCTTGGGTTCTATGATATCCGGTCGCATAGATTGATTGAATCGTAGACGAGTCGGCACTTAATGAACCGTCCAGATTTCTGTCCGAATAGGCCAATAAAAAAGTTGTTTTATTTAATGGCGAAAAATTCCATAATACGCCTCTTAGAAAGGCATTTTCATTCACAGAGGATTTAAGGTTCCACCGCAAAGGTGCCTGCGTGAAAGGAATCGGATTACCGATACTTGCAACTTGTCCATACGCGCCGCTAAAAATTAATCTTTGACCGGTTTCTAAATTGAAATCGCCCAAAAGAATTTCAGATCTACTCTTCACCCAGTGATATTTTATGGCGAAAGAACCAAAATCGAACCAATCAGATTCGCCGGCGTCTTTTTCCCAGAGTATATGTGCTGTTATGTTTGGATGAAACTGCCATCGAAGGCGATGATAAAAATAGACAGGATTTTCATAGTTTCCTTCCTCTTCAAAGCCGCGAATGTTGTGGAGAGCCTGCCCAACCTGCAGGCGGTAGTTAAAAAAGGTATCTTCCCGCGGTTTCCGAAATCGTATATATGGTTCAATTGCTTCAATCAATTCATTTGTAACTCCGGGAACTGCCAGCAAATCTTTTTTTGAAGAATACTCTCCTTCAGAATTTCGATATGAGATAATTTCCTTGGCAGTTTCAAAACTGATAAAGGGAATCTGGAGTAATTCCTTTACTTTGGCTGTGTTTACATTAATGGGTCGATCTTCTAAATCTTTCAAAATTTGTAAGAAATCGGTTTGGCCAATCTCATCTGTTTCAATATTCTCCAGCAATTTCTCAATAAAGTCGGGTTCCTGGGAATACAGTGATGTGAATGTGCCTATTATGAAAATGAATATAATAAACCGGGACTTTTTCATATGGAATATCATTTTTTGAAGATATTTATCTACCAGAAAAGGGGTGATAACGAATTTGCTTGGTTCGAAAAACGCTTTAAAAAGACATTCTTGCAAAAAGAGATAATGATTCTACTGGATTACAAATAGCTATCGCGCATAATCAGATAACCAAATCCAGTTGATTTAAAAAAGTAGTACTGAAATTTTGGATGGTACTTAAATCGGATTCTAATGGCGTAGTCAGGTTTCCTTTCAACCATCAATTTTTTGAATTCTGAAATAGAATCCAAAAGACGTTTTTCTTTCTTTGGAAATAGCATCTCAATATGATAATGCGCCTTTCCAGTATTCGTGGAAGCATCAGGTACATTGCCTAAATCAAAACCACCCAGAATTTCTATATGACCACACATATGGGCGCAGCTTTCTTTATCCTTACAGGTTTCGTAAGTGGCTGAATCGGTTTTTCTATATAAAACTCGGCCACAGACAGGGCAGACAATCATTTCAGGATCGTAATATTCAAAAAGTTTTATCGCCACAAACAGGTCTCCAAAATTGGTTAGAAAGAGGATAAAAATAATTTAAACGATTTAATCTCATATGTGCAAGGGTTGAGAACAAATCATTTCATAATTTCATAGAAAAATCAGAAGGGATATATAGTAGCGAATGTGCTTTTTCCTGTTTCAGTTTCATCTGATGTAAGTACTTGGCGGAATTCTAAAAAATTACAATTATAATACTCTATAATAATAAGTTTTAATGCAGGCTAAACGAGGAATAAAAAAAGAGAATTTGATATCTTAGTGTGAACAAAATAACCAGGTACCGCAAATGGAAAAAAGGCTTGTATTGAGTTATCTATCCGTCTCTGATAAATAACCCCTTGCGGCAGCATCCTCAATTATGTTTTGAATATATTCTCCCAAAACCAGCGAGCCTTCGACCACATGGGAGTTACGTTCAAAAACCTGGGATTTTGTAACCCCATGCTCCTTCCATGACCGCCCCTGAGTATGATAATTATGAAGTAGAGGCATCAGCCGATCAAGCACTGCGGCAAATTTGGATTCCGGTGTCTCACCCGCTTCAAATTCTTCCCATAAACTTCTGAATTCTTCAGCCTGGTCGAGAGGAAGCATCCCAAAAATTCGATTAGCAGCCCGTTTTTCGCGGACATCTTTGAATGAATTGCCAATATTATCATAACAGTAAGTATCCCCAGCATCGATTTCAACAATATCGTGAATAAGGACCATCTTTAATACTTTGATAATATCAATCGGGAAATTCGAATATTCGGAGAGTAGAAGTGCCATCACCGCCAAATGCCAGCTATGTTCTGCAGAGTTTTCACGACGGTTTCCATTGGTAAGATAAGAACGGCGTTGAATGGTCTTCAGCTTATCAAGTTCCAATAAAAAGTCTATTTGTTTATAGAATCTTTCTTTGTCCACTAAATCCTCAATAGCTAAAAATCTTATTAAACATTATTGGTACCGGATCTTAATTACTCAATTATCGAGAAAAGCATTTTCCAGGTTTTCTTTTAAATTATTGTCCCAGTATTCCAGTATTTCTCCATTTCGCAGCCAATAAAAACGAGGCGGCTCATTCCCTATAAGATTAAAAAATTCAGCTTCTGAAATTAAGCGGTAAGGATAGTAGGTATCCGTAAGTACAAAAAACATATCCACGGAGCTAGAGTTTTGTGAATATAAGAGATAATAAATTTGTGGAATATCCTTAGTTTTGTTTGACAGTTCACCCAATTCGATAGCAGCCTCCTCGCAGTGTTCACATTCGGTATTCATGACGGCGATTAAATATTCTCCGCGAAGAAGATCAACTTTGCCTACCAAGTTAAATTCAGTGTAATCTGCGAAAAGATTACTATTTAATCCACTCACAGGCGCAAAAACAACAACTAGTAATATACTTGTAATAAAAATTACAGCCGGTAAAATTCTTTTTGTATTTGAGTTCACAGGCTTTGGAATAGAGGTAGCCATGATAAAAATAACGATACAAATTAATAAAACGTTTTTAATAATAGATGCACCGGCTGAAAGCTGGATAATTTCACCAAAACACCCGCAATTTTCGGCGGCGCCATCCTGAAAAAGCAAAAACACTAAATATATGGTAAATCCAATAAGGATTGACAATAACACCGGTGAGAAAAATCTCTTTATGAGGAAGGGCTGAAAGAAAGATAAACCAATAAAAAATTCAAATCCGATAATTAATCGAGCCAAATAGGCTGCAATCGCTCGCTCATCAACAATACCCGGATCTAAAATAACAATTTCGAACTGTCCGGGAGATATGAGCTTAGCGATTGCTGAAAAAATGAATAAAACACCTAAAAGGATACGGAAAATCAGGTTTAGTCGGTTAATCATAGGGGTTAAAAAATTATCAAAATGTTCTTATATATAGACTTCCACCAAGTTTAATTATCATTCACCAATAATGCCATGATTTATTACAACTTTAAAAACTTACCAGTATGATCATAGTTGGGATAGTCAGACATATGCGCGCGCTATCAACACTGAATAAATCAGTGTATCGATAGTACTCGGATAGAATTGGACCCGGCAGAATTAATTAAAAGTTTTAGGATTCAAGTGCTTTAGACGTTTGGCTGATTGATCAGGCTTCTAATCTCTTGCCATAAACTAACATAAGATAAGGATGCTTTAGATGTGAGACTAGTACTTAATAGTGGTTTTCGGTAGACTCCCATTTTCTCGACATCCGCAGAATAAGGAATCTGGCTTTTGAGAAATCGGGCATTTTTTTGTGATAGAGTGTTTATCAACTCTCGGTGAAGTTTTTTCCTGTTTTCGACCATGGAAAAGAAAGCTTTTATTTTCGATCGATCAAGATGGTGCGATTTGAAAAATTTGATGAGCTTTATATAAGTTAGTTTTGATAGAGGAGTAGGAATAACGGGTACAAATAAATAGTCAGCCGCAAAAAAAATATTTTCCGAAACAAGAGTGAGGTTGGGAGGACAATCCAAAAATATGAAATCATAGAAAGTGTTCAGCGAACATATGACTTTTTTTAATCGTTCGCGAGAATTTTTGAGATTGTCTAACTTTAAATCCAGGTTTCGGTAGGAAATATCCGAGGGAAGCAAATCCAAGTTTTCAAAATCAGTTTCCATAATGTTTTTTTCAACCGATTTTCCACCCTTTAACAACTTTTTTGTATTGAATTTTTTGTGCGATTTAATTCTGAAATAGTAGGAGGCTGAACCTTGAAGATCTAGATCACAGAGCAAGATAGAGAAGCCCTGCCGGCCTGCCCAGTAGGCCACGTTTACACAGGCCGCGGTTTTTCCTACACCCCCCTTAATACTATAAAAGGCAATTATTTTCATATCAGTTTTTTCACTAAGTTTTAGTATTCATAAAAAGCGAATGAAATAATTTTGAGTTTTTTTGAGAATTGAATTTTGCAAATGTTTCCTGGAAGGTTTTTCTCACCTCATCTTGTTCCTGATTCAATTCGGAAATCAGAGCACCGATCGCCGCGGCCTCAAGAAGTGAACTTTTTTCATTTAGATTTATGGACTCAAGGTAACTTTTTAACATTTTTGTCTGGACATAATAATCATTATATAAACCCAAATTATTCTGCAGCTTTTTTAGTTGGCGTATTAGAAATTTCATCTTTTTTGGTGGGAATAGAGATGAAAAGAATTCTAATAGATAGCGAAGTTTTTTACATTCAATTCTTAATTCATGAATTTTTTCATCGGGCGTATGGTTACGTACAGCTCCAATTAATTTGAAAATTTTCTTGTATCTTTTATAAATGATTCTTTGAGAAATATGGAGAATTGGCCTATTTGAGGCAGGTGCCTCTGGGATTTTTAATTTTTGTGGGGAATTGAGAAAATTTTCCCAGTATTTGACAACTTTATTGTAACCATTCGAGTCTAAAAAATCTGAAACTTTTTGATGTCCTTTTTTCCTTTCTTCAAGAAGCGAGGAGAATAGATTTTTTAGTCCCGGTTGTAAATCCTCCGGAAGCCGACTAATGTAGCTCGTTTCACTTAGAAGATATACGTCTAAATCTCTAAGTCGATTGGTTTGCTTACCAATTGTTGAAAAATCCTTTTTGAGTCGGAGGGTAACTTTGGGAGGAAACACTCCTTTAATTTGCGTGAGCATGGAACGAATTCTGCGAATAGCAACCCGGAAATCGTGTAAAAATTCAGTATCGATATCTGCCGTAATCCCCTGTTCGTTCATCCTAATGATTTGGATCAAAAAAAGAAGGATTGTCTTCAATGCTTGGTGGGTCGGCATAACCGGTTCTAATTGAACGTTTATTTTTGAAGAGTATTGTCCGGCATTTTTCCCGGATGCTTCAAGTGCCATGAGAAAGTCAGGCTGTTTTTCAATCGGTAGGTTATTCCGTGCAAGCTTATTACAGAGTTGTTGAAAAGGTTTTGCATATCCCTTTACCGAAAACACTTTGACATGGCTGGATAAAAACTCTCTTTTTCTGCCGTTGAGATAGTATATGCTATCAAAACTTAATTTGGTCACCGTTTTTTGATCTGCGTTTAATACTCGCACTGGAAAATTTGAAACAACTATACTTGCAACTGGCAGCAAAGCCCGAACCGATATAATATCTTTGATGGCCGTTTGTAATTTTCCGGATGGAAATTCCCACCAGAATCTATAAAGATTCGTTTTCGAGCTTGCATCTGAGTATTTAGCAAGAATTCTCTCTTTTTTTAGATCCAGCAGCGAGTATGAGTCTTCTATTCTATAAATTGTCAAGCCTTTTTGGTAAAGACGCCAATCGAAGGTATCAAAGAAGGTTCGGACGGAGAATTGTGATGGATCTCGGGAGGTAGCAAAGTTATTAGAAATGAGGCGTAATATTGTATTATTGCTATCAGGTTTTGAAATGACAAATTTTTTAACCTTTTCCAAACCGAAACCTTTTGAAAGATGAACTTGGTTTAAGAAGAATACTATAATTTTTTGAAGTCAATACTTTAATACAAACCGTGACAGCTTGATAATATAAGCTATGCGAATTTTTTTTGAAACTTATCAAAGCTGATTTTTAAGGTATTCATAAGTGTCATGTTGAGCCCGGAAATGTTTTGTATGTCTGCTTTTCCGATAAGAGTTGCTTTGTTCTGCATCAATTGTCCTCACCTTTTTGACACCTCTGAATTGCAATTTAAGAATGGTTTTCAACTCCGACTGAATATCCTCATCGTAGATGGGGGTTGCCACCTCAACGCGATTATCCAAATTTCGGATCATCCAGTCACCAGAAGAAATGTAGTATTTTTCCTTACCCCCGTTGCAAAACACAAAGATTCGGGAATGTTCCAGAAACTTGTCTATTATACTAATTATTTCTATGTTTTCACTTAATCCTGTTACCCCTGGTATCAAGGAACATATTCCTCTCACAATCATTCTAATTTTAACACCAGCCTGACTGGCTTTATACAGCATGTCAATTATTTCACTATCAACGAGGCTGTTCATCTTCGCATAAATATATGATTTTCTTCCGACCCGGGCATTCTTAATCTCATTTTTGATTAGCTTCATATACTTCTTTCTGGAATCGAAGGGCGAAACAATGAGGTGTTTATAATTATGGGTTTTGTAATTATTTTCAAGAAACTCAAAAACCATGTCAACTTCTGAAGTAATTTTGGGGTTAGCAGTAAATAGACCATGGTCACTGTATATTTTGGCGGTGGATTCGTTGAAATTGCCGGTAGCAATATTAGCATATCGTACTTCGCCCCGATCTTCAATGCGATTGATAAGTATCAGTTTGGAATGTACCTTCAAACCCGGAACCCCGTCGATAATATGGGCGCCGGCGTCTTCCAGTTTCTTTGTCCAAATGATGTTTGCTTCTTCATCAAAGCGAGCTTGAAGTTCCATTACAACAGTTACAGATTTGCCATTTCTACACGCATTTATCAGTGCATTAATGACATTTGATTTCTTAGCGACCCGGTAAAGCGTCATCTTTATTGATTTAACTTTTTGGTCTATGGCAGCTTCGCGTAATAAATCGATTACATGATGAAATGATTGATAAGGATAGTGAAGCAATATATCCTTTTCGCGAATTGCCGCAAAAACACTTTTTTGATTTTTAAAATCTTTATGGACAATTGGAGTTATAGGTTTATAGCCAGTCAAAGCTTTACCAATATTGGGGAAGTTCATAAAATCTTTTGCATTGTGATAACGTCCGCCCGGGATAAGATTATCAAATTTTTGGAGATTATTTTTCTTTAAAATAAATTCAAGAAGATCCTGGGGCATTTCTCGATCGTACACAAACCTTACTGCTTGTCCCATTTCCCGCCGTTTTACCGATTTCGAAACCTTTTCAAAAAAACTCTTTGTAATATCATATTCAATGTCCAACTCTGCGTCCCGGGTTAATTTGATGGTATATGCATCAAAAGAATCAAAATCAAAAATGGAGAAAATGTCCTTTAATCCAAAACGAATAACATCATCAAGCATAATAATATATTTTTTATAGCCTATTTGGGGCAAAACGATAAAGCGGGGGAGAACATTGACAGGAACTTCAATCAGTGCGTATTCGACCTTGTTAGCGTCATTCAATTTTTTCAAGTAAATAGCTAAATAAATCACATGATTTTTTAGATATGGAAAAGAAGCAAGAGAACTGAGCATTATCGGAACAAGCCTTGGGCGAACTTCGCTATCGAAATAGGATTGAATAAATTTTTCTTGTTCGGTATTTAGAGATTTTTCACTTACCATGTAAATTTTTTTGTTTCGCAATTCCCTTTGAACGCCGTTAAAAACATTATCAAATCTTTCCCGAAGCTCAATCACAACATTTTGAATTTCAGCCAATATCTTCTTAGGAGTCCCACCCAATACGGCTTTGGCCTTAATTCCGGCGTTTAGCATTCGCCGGAGCGTACCTACTCGAACACTATAAAATTCATCGAGATTTGAAGAGAAAATCCCCAGAAACTTGAGGCGTTCGATTAAGGGAACATCAGGATCATTTGCTTCCTGAAGCACCCGGGCGTTGAAGGATAGCCAGCTTATTTCTCTGTTAATGTATTTGTTCTTTGTTGCCGTTGCCATTGTGCAAAAAGTTTTTCAAAATATACTAATATATTTTCTTTAAGAAAAGTCTGTGGTATAAATGTAATAATCGCACTTTAAATAAGATAGAAATTGGGTTCTGATATTCTAACAATACTACTAAGTGGATAGAATGATAACGATATCATATTGACCTTTCAAGATTATCAAAATGTTGTTTGAAATCGTTGTTAAAACTAAACCTAATTCATTTAAGCGATATAAAAACAGAATCCTTCAACAGGAGCAAAGTTGGCAATATACCATTATCATTAAGAGACTGTCCATGATATTTTAATACTGTTACAAGCTTGTTAAGATTTTATTAAGAAATGATGACCATTTTCAGTGTGATTAATAAATAGCGAATGAGTGTGATTATCGTCTAAACTTTCACTCCGCTGAGAATTCCATACTGAATTAATCCTGTCTTTTGCCCTTTTACCATTAAGCGCATTGCAAAAGCGCCTCGAATGGTAGGCCAACCGGCATGAATAACACCAATAATGCTCTTTGGCCTTAAGGCAGATCGGATAACCGCAAACCAAAATGGAGAAACGGCGTTGGTCCAATTATCTATTTTGATATCTTCAAAACCGACATCGAAAGCATTTTTTGCATATTCTGCAATAGAAATCAAATCTGGAATGTGAAATGAAGCAGCGAGTTTTTTTAATAATAGAGCTTCTTTCGAAGATAAATTTGGAGGTACATCACGCCGACACCAGACAGCCATTAAAAGTTTCCCACCCGGTCTTAACATTTCAGAACAGGCACAGAGGAACTTTTTCTTATCGGCCATATGCTCACCACTTTCCAGAGACCAAACGAGATCAAAGGAACCTTGTGAGAATGGTGGGTGAAGTGCATCAACAACCTGAAAGTGTAATCTCGCATCTAATCCCAAATCTAGCGCTCGTTTTTTTGCGCTTTGAATTTGATATGGACTTAAAGTAATTCCAGTGACTTCAGCACCAAATTTCTTTGCAAGATAAATCGAGCTTCCACCAACCCCGCATCCCACATCCAGAATCTTAGGAGCGGAGTAGACCTTTCCCCATTTAATTAATTCATCGATCAAATCGATTTGGGCCTGACGGTGATCTTTCTTCTCGTTCCCATCCAATCCATAAAAACCATGATGCATATGTTCCCCCCAGACTTTCTCCCATATTGGGGAAGACGTATCGTAGAATTCCCGTATGTTTCTATTGAGCTTGCTAACCATTTAGTAATTTTGCCGCAAATATCACTAGAAAAAAATCCAGTAAACAGTGATGAGGACTATCAAAAATATAACTGACAGGCTTAGTTTTTGTTGATGACGGAAGGGATCGGGTTTTAGATTAGATTTAGTAAAAAAGGATTTTATTCGATACCACAATTCCCCCAATAACGCAATTGGAATGAAAATAGAACCTGCAAGCGTACCGATGAGCAGTCTAATAAGAAAAAGTAAAGCCCCAGCAAAACCGGTTTTCTCTTCTCTCATTTCTTTTTCTAAATTCAGGAACTTGTAGTTGGAAGCTCCCTCAGAAGGCTTAATGCCTCCGACTGCAATTCCATATTTTTCCTTCGATACCCACCGGGGAGCAAAGAAAATTGTTTTTATTTCTGAAAAACCGATTGCTTTAAACCAATCCAGATATTCCTCCTCTTCTGGGAATAACATCCAGGTATCGGCGATGAATCTGGCGATTCTGTTTTGTGGACGTAGTGGCCCAATGACCAGTGCAATTCCACCCGGTTTTAGAATTCGATAGGCTTCCGCAATTCCAAGTAAGGGATTTGGCCAGTATTCAATGCTTCCTGCGGAAATATAGCGGTCAAAATAGTCTGATGGATATGGAATATCTTCGGCATCCCCTGGATTGAAAATGCAGTCCTGTAATTCTGGATTTTGTTTTGCCTTTTCCATTTGGTGCGGACTTTGATCGATACAATGTACATTAATTGGTTCAACTTTTTTTACAATGCCCTGCGTTGTAAACCCGGTCCCTGATCCTACATCAATGGTTTTAAGCTCTCTTCTATTTAAATTTGCTAGTTCAAGTGCCTCGGAACGCATCCGCTCATTCCAGAAAAAGGGATTGACATAATCATCATAGAAAATGGATAGAAATCGGTAAAACCAGTATGCTTCTTTTTTATGCTGAATGAATCTCATACATCTTTGGTGGTTTTCAGTTAGATTTTGGATTTCCACATGTTGACTAATCTCCTTATATCGCCATTCACTTCAATACCAGCATTTCTTCCTGTATCGTTAAAAATCAATTTTGACTGCTTGTTTAATAAAGAGTAGAGTTCCAGCTGCACAGTCTCCCTCATGCTATGTGAGATTCTGCGATCCATTTGTACCAGACTCGGGGCTTTAAGAAATCCCCCATCCGTTCGACTGGCCGTTATCTCCAACCGGTGATGTTTATCGCAAACGGATAAAAATATCTGTTTTGCCTCAATTATTAATTTTTCTATATGGGCCGTTGTGTAGCTAGCGAATTTGTACAATTTTTCCTTGTACCATAAAGCAATTATGAATCCCGGAAATGAACCATTAATCCAGGGTATGATGGCTACAGATGCTGTAAGACAAATTCCTTCCTCCCTGAAATGATTTGTTTGCATCCATACCCATGCCGATGGAAAAGACCTACCCCAATCCTTCTCAATATAACCTCGACCTCCCGAAAAATCTGTTTCGTAATCATCGATAGTTAATTCACCCTCAACTGAATGATCTAAACTTACAACGCCGTGATAACATTCCATAAAAGGAATCCAGGCATACCAACCCATAATTCCTGGAGAATTTAAAGAAACCGGCCAATGAACGAGATTTTTGAAGTGGAGCTCCCCTTTAACCTGAGCTTCGGGAAAATTGATATCAAGCTTTGCGCAAACTGCAGTGAAATAATTATTCCCTATTCGAATGTCAAACTCGCCGTTCTGAAAATGAAACTCGTCGACAGGGAAACTGACATAATAGGAATAACCCTTGTTACCATCAAGTATTTGTATAAATGCGTGGCTTTTTGTTGAGTCTTTTGAAATCTGGATACCGGGAATTATAGCGAACCGGAAATCTTCAGCCCTGTCTATAATTTTATAATACCACCCCTCGAAGAAAGGTGGCTTTTTACCCTCACCGTGATAACTGGATGGATTAAGAGTATTACGGATAAAGCGAAACATAGTGGGCTAGGATTATTCAGGAATAAACGCAACCATCCGAAGGGGAGCTCCACTTCCACCTTTAATCTTCATTGGTAAGGCTATGACAAATGAACCAGTTGGTGGGAGCATCTCCAGATTGGCGACGTTTTCAAACGCGGGGATATTTTGCGCAAACAGAATGCGATGGCTTTGAAAATGAGTCGATTGTCCGTAATCGATGCTTGGTGTGTCCAGCCCGATCGCTGAAATCTTTCGATTATTTATAAGCCATTCGGCAGCCCTGGGATCCAGGCCAGGGAAATGTAACTGCGAGACGGCTTCTTCTCCTATTTGATCAGTGCCCATATATTTCTGCTTATCCGGGTAAAATTTTCCGTATCCGGTGTTTAACAGCACAATAGCATTGTCCGGAATCCTTGAATGTTTTGATTCCCAGTTTTCAAAATCTGGTATCCCAATCAGATAGTCGTGATTTTCCAACGCCTGCTCTGTGACGTCGATGACTATCGCTTCGCCGATTAATTGTTCCACAGGAATTTGTTCAACTGTTTTTGCTCCTTCTGCAAAATGAATTGGAGAATCCAGATGGGTACCGCCATGTTCGGCAGCCGAAAAATTGTTTGCGGCGTAATAATAACCTTTCTCTGTCATACCGGCGGAAACCATATCCAGGCGAAATGATTCTGCTGTGGGCCAGTAAATGGTTTCAGAGGAAAATTCGTAGCTTAAATCAACCCACCTTCCGTTTGAGAATGGCTGACTGTTTTTACAGCTAAAGCTTGTGCCTATCAAAGCTAATAACGCAATAAAAGCAAAAAAGTCTTTGGTTCGCATTGCACCCCCATCGGTAAAATTTTCTCTCTTGAAAGTCAGTAATTTTGAAAGAGAAAAAATAAGGACTGCAGGCTTGAGATGCAAGTACCATTAAGGGGATTACTATTATTGTTTTGAAAACAATGCTCAATAGGTCAGGATTAAAATCTGCTATTTAATAAACATCATTCGTTTAATTCTCTGAAAATGGCCCTCGACTGTGAGGCGAAAGAAATAAGTTTCGATGGCAACCTTAGTGCCGTTAAATGGATATAAGAAACTGTTTTATTCCCAACAACCGTGCAAAAACATTCCAGAAATCAAGACAAATTAGTTAAAGTTCACAGACGTCTCATACAATTGGAAGAGTGTGACCACTTCAAGATTATTTCTATGAAGTTCTGGTAATATTTGTTGAAGCGTTCGGGCAGTTCGTTGTCCTTTTCGGGGGCCATCATGGAGAATAATTATGGAACCGGGAGTTGTATTTGATATTACATATTTGACGATGAACCAATCCCATTTTAAAAAAGGATCGAGCGGGTAAACGGAACCAAGAACACATTTGTAACCATGTTTCTCAATTATGCCAATCATTTCTCTGGAGTACCAGCCAGATCCTGGTCGGAACCACTTCACATCACCAAATTGTGATAGCACAGAATCTGCTATAATTAACTGTCTCTCAAATTCTGCATCGGAGAGATTAATACTTGCCACATCATGCCGTTGCAAATGGTTGCCAATTTCATGTCCTTCCGCTACAATTCGTCTCACAAGTTGTTCATTGCCTTTAATCCTGCTGCTCACCAGAAAGAAAGTAGCGCGAGCGTTATTCGCTGAAAGAACATCAAGGATTTTGGGTGTATTCGTAGAGTCTGGACCGTCATCGATAGTGAGCGCAGCAAACGGTTGATTTGTTTTAAATTTATAAACAGCTTCAGGGAACAGATTTGAAATAATTGTAAACAGCAGATGCGGGGGATGGAGTACCCCCAATAGTAAGAGACAGATGAGTGCTGAAATAGTAAAAAGTAAGATTTTCTTTTTGCCGAACATTTTCAGCAAAAAATCCCCTATATGATCTTTTTAGGTAGAAGAAATTATTTCGGAAATATGTTGTAAATGATCTATTGCTGTTACCGGGCAAATATCTTCACACACCATACAAGCAATTTCACAAGTTTCATCAACAGCAATAGTGTCAAACGGACTGACAAAACCTGCTTCCTGAGGGCAGACGGCAATACAAGCAGCACACCTGATACAAGCATTCCAATCAATACTAAATATAACAGATACTTTTTTGGGCATATGATTTTCTCATATTTTCCGATATTCCGATTCGGGTCGAAAATAATCAGAGAGTGTTTGATATAACAATTTATCCCGTTTAGCAACTCTTTGCTTAAAGATGTTTCTTTTAATGCGGTACAGTCTCCACATTGTATGGCCTTGGGTTTTCATCCAGCGATCCTGATATTCCACTAAATTTTTCTCAATTGGTTTTTTGCCGATCTCCAAAAGCTCGCTCAAAAAATCTCCGGCGATTCTCCCACTTCTTAAGGCGGTGTGAATTCCTCCACCTGTGATTGGGTTTATATGACGGGCAGCATCTCCAACAAGTATTACATTATCGGCGAATTGTTTTTGCAAAGGCGATGTCAGTGGTACACCACCTCCCTGGACTTCAATTATCTTTGCATGTTTTAGCCTATGTGACATGAAAGAATTTTTGATAAAATTTTCGAGATGCCATCGGGCGTCGTTTTTTGTAATGGATCGTATTACCCCCAATCCTACTTCCGCGTAGTTTTCTCCTTTGGAAAACACCCATGCATAGCCTCCGGGCGCCCATTTATGTCCGGTAATAATTTCCAGAAGCCCGTCGGTTTCCACGCCATCAACAACAAATTGCAGACAGGAAGCGAGTTCACTCAATTTAATATGTGTTTTCAAACCCGCCCATTTGCCCACCTGAGATTGAAGTCCGTCCGCTCCTACCAGAACCTTTGTTTTCACACGAACTTCATCACCAAACCGTTTTAATCGGACTATAATCTTTGAGCTGTTGGCTTGTCTTTCATAACCCAATGCTTCAGTTTTCAGCCAAACGGTCGCTCCAACACGCTCGGCATGGGTCATCAGATATCGATCAAATCGGCGTCGATCGACAACGTATCCTAGCGGTTTCCGATTATAATGTTCGGGTTTCGGTTCTCGATAGTCCAGTCTGGTTATATGTCCATCAGAATCGTAAACCGAAAATCCATAAATTGAAGCGGAGACGAATTCGGAATCCGGGATGACATCCACATCATGGAGTGCATGGGAACTGATGGCACCCGAGCACTGGATTGGTGATCCAAGTTCCTGCCGTTTATCTACCAGGAGAACCTTTAATCCATGTTCTGCCGAAATTCTTGCTGTGGTTGCACCGGCGGGACCGGAACCTATCACCAGAATGTCGAAATATTCCATTTGAGAAAAAATCCTTGATTTACTTTATGGAATATAGGGATTTTGAGAACCGATTAAAAATCAGTATTTGGGAAGGATATATGTTTCTTGATATTTACAGGCGCTAGCTCTGTTGAAAAAGATGGGCCATATCTTCTTTGCGTACTCCCTTTTTATCCGCAACACAAAACTGGCCACCGCTATAAATTGCTGCACTACCGTATTCACCACGTTTATTTACAGCATAAAATTTTACGTTAAAATTTGGCTTTCCTGCTTCATCTAACAACGATGGCAGGCGAGTGTGTTCCACGATGCGTTGACAGGCTGCAAGGCAAGCATCGGTTGGGGATTTTAGCTGTCGCATAAACTCGACAACCATAAACGAAGCCAGATTTTTTAAATTTGCTTCTCCCCTGCCGGTAGAACCGGCAGCCCCCACTTCGTTATCAACATAGAGTCCGGCGCCAATGATCGGCGAATCTCCCACTCTTCCAGGTATTTTAAAGCTTAATCCACTGGTCGTAGTTACACCAGCCAGAGCACCATTAATATCCACAGCGCAACAATTAACGGTACCGCCTAAGTTGTAATACTTTTTGATTTCCTCATCCAATTCATCAATCTTTGGCGGAAACCAATCATCATTCTTATTTAATGTCTCTTTCCAATACAGCCAGATTTTACGGGATTTATCCGTGAGAAGTTCTTCTTCTTTAAACCCATGGGCTCTGGCAAATTTTAGAGCTCCCTCACCTACAAGAAGCACATGATCTGTTCTTTTCATGACCACCTTTGCAACGCTGGAGGCGTTTTTGATGTTTTCTAAGGCACCTACGGCACCAGCATTATGGGTTGGACCGTGCATCACCGAAGCGTCCAGTTGAACCACTCCCTCCTCGTTTGGTAAACCGCCTAATCCTACCGTAATATCCTCTGGATCGTCCTCTATTAGGTTGACTCCGGATATAACGGCATCGAGAGGATCATAGTTTTTGCTTAATAGTTCCATGGCGCGTGTAACGGCCCTTTCTCCATTTACGCTTGAAATGACCACTGGAAAGTCAGGCTTCAACGAGGAGTTTAATGTTTGAGCATGACTATTTTTGAGCGTCTGAAAAAGGGTAAATCCAACACCTGCGGCGAGAGACTTTCGCACAAATTCACGTCGTTTCATGTGGTTCCTCAGATAAGTCAAAAATGAGATCAAATAATTTTTTTAAATCAGCTATAAATTGATGTTGTTGTACTAACGATTGCAGCTCTTCAATTTTTCTCTCATCCATTAGATGAATTTTTAGCCAAAAGCCAGGGCTTTCAAGCGATTTGTCCCACATAAATTCTAGAGGAATGGAACTGGATTTTTGAATTGAGCGGACATGTTCTTCCATATTTTTTTGAATCCGATGTAACATCGGAAAACGTTTTTGATGTAAATGTTTTTTAAGACAAGCACTTTTTTGTTGCTGAGTCCAATTCTTATTTATCAATTCCTCGATTTCCAGAACATTAAATAGAGTATTGATACCAATATTTTCTCTGAGAGAAATGTCTGATAAAATTTCTACAAGAGAAACAAAATCCTGTGCCTTTATTCTGATTTGCTTGGCAGCATTTATCCAGGGTTGTAATTGCGAAAAGGAGACAGGCAACACTCGCTCTAGTTGCCGGAAGCTAAATTGAAATTGGTGAAAATATTCTTTAGCAAACTCGGGAAGCTGGTCGATTTCAAGGTATTTATGTATAAATCGAGGGTTATTTGGCATATCCAGGTAATCATAAATTTTTCTTTGAAAATCCTCCGAACCAACTTGATTTACAATTCTAACGACAGAACTTTTTTCAATGATATTGAGCGGTCTCTGGCTGCTATTTAGAATTAACCCATGAAAAAAGCCTTCTTCCACTTTATCTTGCGCATATAACCAGGCAGGAACTGTTGAAACTTTATCCTTCGAAATTAGTCGATGCCTTTTGAAGCCGTCGACCAGACAAAACCTGTTCTCTTGCTGAACCATAATAAATGGAGATAAAACACCCTTGATTTTTAAAGACCTAGGAAGCGAATGGTCATCAGCGCCTCGACGATACTCCCACCTTGGATCGGCTTTTATAAATTCATATGGGATATGCTGAATTTTCACGGTGATTTTCTCACTGAAAATACAATTTTCTTTGGTAATGTAAGAAAAAATGTGAGGATGTTGGAAGATTTTTGAAAAAAGTGTTGATTCTTTATGCGGATATCATCTCACTTTGTGGATAATTGAAATTGGTGAGTCCTCCGAAATTAAAACGATAATAGCCGAATTACTGAGGGTAATGACTTAGCAAATATGCTCTCTTTTGAAACGGCAATAAAAATTCGGGCTAATTTATCCCCCGTACTATGAAATACTCTTTCCGGAATTTGATTCACGGTCGGTGGTAATAAGAGAAAGTTTGCCATCATCCTGGACTGCCAACAGCATCCCCTGCGATTCAACGCCACGGATGGTAACGGGTTGTAAGTTTGTTACAACGACGATGGTCTTACCAACGAGTTCTGCTGGTTCATAATGTTCTGCAATACCGGCAACTAATTGGCGTTTCTCGCTACCAATCTCTACTTTTAGTTTTAAAAGTTTCTTTGCTTTCGGGATAGCTTCAGCAGCGAGGACGCGTGCAGTTTTAAGTTGTACTTTTTTGAATTCCTCAATGGAAATCTGATTTTCTTCCAAAACCGACAAATCTTTTCCAATAACAGTCTGTATTTTATTCAATTTTTCAACTTCTTTCTGAATGGTAGAATCCTCAATTTTTTGAAAAAGAATCTCAAGATTAGCCAAAGCGTGATCTTTTTTTAAAAATATGTCTCCGATTTTATTCCAGTAAGAATCTTCCGGTCTTTCTGATAATTGAAGCATTTTCCAGATCTTTTGGGAAGTAAACGGCAGTACCGGATTCATAAGGATGGCCAGAAAGTAGCCAGTTTGTGCACATAAGTTTAAAGTTGTTGCACATACTTCAGGAGCCGATTTCCTTGTAAGCCATGGTTCTTTGTCATTAAAATATTTATTGGCAAACCGCGCAAAATCCATGAAACGTTTAAGACTTTCTTTGAATTGAAAATTATCGATGGCTTCTCCAATGCTGTCGCGGGCTTCAACAGCTCTTTGAAGTAATGATTTGTCTAATTCATCCAACTCTCCTAAGTTGGGGATTTTTCCACCAAAGTATCTTTTTATAAATGTAAGTGTTCTGTTAATAAAATTCCCCAAGACGTCAGCAAGTTCGTTATTATGTCGTGCCTGAAATTCTTTCCAGGAGAAATCCGAATCTCTGGTTTCGGGCATGCTTATTGTGAGAACATATCGAAGAGAATCCGCTTCAAATTTTTCTAGATAGTCGTCCAGCCATACAGCGTAATTTCGGCTTGTTGAAAGTTTATTACCTTCGAGATTTAAAAATTCATTTGCAGGGACATTTTCAGGGAGTACAAATTTGCCATGAGACATTAACATTGCCGGGAAAATTAAACAATGAAAGACGATATTATCTTTGCCGATAAAGTGAATCAGCCTGCTGTTCTTATCCTGCCAATAATCCTTCCACAATTCCGGGTTTCCCTGCAACGTCGCCCATTCTTTTGTTGCTGAAATGTACCCTATCGGTGCATCGAACCAGACATACAGGACTTTCCCTGACGCATCTACACCTTCTGTTTTAGCAATATCTTCAGGGACAGGGACCCCCCAGGGCAGATCGCGGGTAACCGCTCTATCTTTCAGTCCTTCATTCAACCAACTTTTTATCTGGCCCAGTACGTTTGGCCGCCACTCAGGATGTGTATCAATCCATTTGTTCAATTTTTCTTGCAAGTCCACCAACGGGAGATACCAGTGCGTCGTTTCCTTTTCAAGGGGTATCGCATTAGTAATTGCACTTCGCGGGTTAATCAGATCCGTAGGACTTAGTGAAGTACCACATTTCTCACATTGGTCCCCATAAGCATTTTCGTAACCGCAGGAAGGGCATGTACCAACGACAAAACGGTCTGCCAGAAACATCGCAGCCTCCGGATCATAAAGCTGTCTCTCAGATTTTAGCTTAAATAAGCCTTCCTTTGCCAATGTTCGAAAGAAGTCCTGGCTTGTCTGGTGATGAACTTTGGAGGACGTTCTACCATAGTAGTCAAAGGTCATACCAAAATTTGTAAAACTTTTTAAATTCATTTCGTGAAAGCGGTCGACGATTTCTTTAGGTGCAACACCCTCGGAGCGAGCTCTTAAGAGAATCGGAACGCCGTGTTCATCAGAACCGCAAATGTAAACCACGTCTCTTTTTTTCAGACGGCAGTAGCGCACGAATATATCGGCTGGTAGATAAGCGCCTGCAAGATGCCCGAAATGGATTGGACCATTGGCATAGGGCAGTGCGCTGGTGACCATGTATCTTTCTTTCGAGTGCAATTCCAATTTCCTTATTATTTACATTATCCTTTGTTTTCAATTGGGAAATAACATTTCAAGCCCGGATTTGTCTGTTAAGTTTAAATGCCAGGGTCGTCAAGATCAATACAGGATTGAAATTTCGGATATCATTCAGGTCCTGCAGAGCACCTTCTATATCCCATACAATTTTTTGGACGTCTGCATTTGGTGCGTAGGAAATAAAAGCGCTTAAATTTTCCACCATATCAAAATTTGTGAGCTGAGCACTGTCAATGATTCCATTTTTAAAATGAAGCATGTCTCGAAACCACAAAAGGAGAAACCAAAGTAATTGACGTGCTTCTCTGCGACCTCTCTGTCCGCCCATATTTTCGATAATCGCCATCAATTCATGAGAGCGACGAATCAGGGATAGTTTTCTTAAATATTCCAATGCATGCTCGCGGGTGCTTCCGATATCGACATCCAAAAATTCAAAGATCTGCTTAAGGTTATATTCAGCCAGGCGAATGATAAGAGAAAGTTCGGCTTCGTTTGTATCGGGTCGAAAAATTTTTACAATTTCTCGAATTTGCTCTTCCGATAGTCGGGAAAATCTAATAAGCTGACATCTTGATTTGATTGTCGGTAATATTTTATTCATGTTTGAAGTCGTGAGAATGAGAAGAAGATTGGCCGGGGGTTCCTCGAGCATTTTAAGCATCGCATTAGCTGCCTCAGGTCTCAAATGGTCTGCATCACTAAAAATATAAACCTTTCTTTTCCCCTCATAGGTTTTAAATCCCGCCTCTCTTTTTAATTCACGTATTTTGTCGATTCCTATGAAAGTATTTTTTTCCGGAAATCCAATTCTCAAATATGGATTAGCAGCCTTTTCCTGCAGTAATTCAAGGTATTCCTCATTTTTAAAATTTGTTTCGGAGGGGGTTGGGAAAATGAAATGTACATCTGGATGTTGAAACGCTAAAATTTTCTTACAGGAAGAACATCGATCACAAATCTCGAAATTGTTCTGTTCGCAATTTAGCAGTTGAGCAAGTCTAAGAGCAAAAGCGTCTTTTCCGGTTCCCTCTGGACCAAAAAACAAATAAGCGTGGTGCAAACGATTCTGTTTTAGGCCGGATAAAATGTTTTTTTGAATTTCGTTATGCCCGCCTTTTTTTGAGAACATCAAATCATTCATAATTACAAGAGAATTTAGTCAAGAAAAGGAGAAATACCTCGATCAATCTGTGTATACTAATCTTCCAATAGTTAGTTATACCGAAAACTTATTTAGGCTCGGTTGAAATAACCAACTTTTCAACACCATTCTGACGTGCCAGATCCATTATTGATACCACAAGACCGTGCTCTACTTTTTCATCCGCACTAATGATTAAACTTTTATCAAGGCTGGTCTCCATTGCTACTTCAAGTATTCCGGGTAATTCATCAAGACTAATATTTTTATCCCTGAAAAACAACTCGGAATTCTTCGAGATAATCAAAACGGCTTTTTCAATTTTCTGAAGATCCGAGGATGCGGCTTTTGGTAATTGAAGTTTAATACCCGGTTGTTCCAGAAATGTTGATGTGATTGCAAAAAAAACAATCAGGATTAACAAAACATCTACCAATGGCGTGATATTTAATAGAATTTTCTTCTTATCTTTACTTAGAAGTTTCATTTTCCTCTAAAATCCAGATCCATCTTTATATCACTCTTTCTATTTAAGCGAATAATTTTGTTCAAGAGAAGGATTGTATATTTCTCGATATCCAAAATGAGATTTTCAGACCGAGATGAGAGATAATTATAAAAAATTAGCGCGGGAATTCCTATCATTAAACCAGTTGCTGTGGTTATCAACGCCTCGGATATACCGCCCGACAAGGATTGGGCCTGCCCGACCCCCAAGGTTTTGATAACGTTAAAAACTTTAATCATGCCTAAAACGGTTCCCAAAAGACCCATTAAGGGAGCGATTCCCGCAATTGTTTCGATTACTCCCAAACCGCGATTAAGAGTTCTTACCTGTTGTCGCCCTTCATCCTCAATAAGCACGCGCAGTTCATCGGGATGTAGATCTCGGTTATCAATACAGGTCATGGTAATGATCGAGAATGGACCCGCGAATTTACTGCACACTGAGCGTGCTAAAGAGTAGTCTTCCGTAGAAGAAATTTTATCTAAGATGGTAATTATCTCCGGTACCAAAACTTTTTTTCTTCGCAGGCTCCATATCCTCTCCAGGGTAATTACCAATCCCATAATTGATGCAACTAACAAGGGATACATCATATAACCGCCCTTTTGAAAAAGCTCGATCATTCATTTTTCTCCTTCAGTTTCGATATTCAGGTGGCAAGGGTTCGCGTAAATTAGGATATATCAGCAGAATCTTTATTTCCAGAAATTCTTCATCGAAATCGGCAGGCAGGGGCTTAAAAGGAAAACAACTCTGAATTGCATTGGCGCTACTTGTTTGCAGAGAGTGGTGACCCTTATGCTCCAAAACTCGCATATCAACTAATCCTCCGGCTCGATCCATTTTAAAATATACAATAGTTTGACCATAAATAAGACCCAATTTTGAGTAGGCCGGAGGAACCGTCCATACTCGTCGTAATTTATCGAGAAAATCCAGCATATAGGGTGCCCATTCCCATTCATAACTGCTGAGAGCAAACTCCCCGATTTGCTGAGCATTAAATTCCTCTTGAAGAAAGGAACTTTCTCTTCCTTCTTCCTTTTCTTTGATTTCTTTTTGTGGTTCTTCGGATTTGCCTAGTGCGCTTTTCGAAAACACTCTCTTATTTTGAAAGGCATATAGACTTTCGTCTCCCTGCAAATCCTGGACTTCCTGTGGTTGGGTTTCCTCTAATTCACCAAGTTTCTGTGATTCCTCTTCGAAATTTGCTATATCAGAATTATCTGGCGGGGTCTCTTCCGGAGCTGCCGAAACAGATGATTCTGCCGATAGAATGTCTGCATCTGC